>ERZ826242.1228-NODE-1228-length-29344-cov-6.252006_pt1 | contig 29344 bp, 28 predicted proteins | sample MGYA00519871_ERZ826242 | MGnify/ENA primary metagenome ERZ826242 (study PRJEB31778, sample SAMEA3449226) | human gut metagenome | biome: human gut; feature: human-associated habitat; material: faeces | place: United Kingdom | collected 2010/2012 ...
AGAAATCCCTTATTTTAAGGCTATTCCGGTCGTTTCCTTTATCTTACTCTATTGGCACTGCATATGTTGAAAATCTGACATCATAATCCAGGTTGAACTTATCAATGGCTTTTAGAAGGCCGATATTCCCTATCTGGAAGAGATCTTCCATCTCGATTCCTCTTCCGCTAAATCTGCGTACCACACACCAGACCAGTCCCGCATTTTCCTCTACAATCTGTGCTCTTGCTTCTTCATCCCCTTCGTGAGATCTCTGAATCAAAGCGATTGTGTGGTCCATACTGCCTTTCGTCCTTTTCCGATTGTTTTTTCCATCTTAACAATCGTTCCCTTTCCAATTCCTGATACGACTTCCACCTTATCCATGAAAGCTTCCATAAATGAAAATCCCATTCCGGAACGGTCAAGCTCCGGTCTTGTGGTGAATAATGGTTCCATGGCTTTTTCTACATCTTCCATTCCTTTTCCATGATCTATAATCTCAATATAGAGAACATTTCCCCTGGTCTTACAGTGTATCCGGATTTTATCCACTTCATTGTCATATCCATGGATGATCGCATTGGTCACTGCTTCTGACACCGCTGTCTTTACATCTGCGACTTCTTCTACAGTTGGATTCAGCGATGTCATGAACGCCGCTACCGCTACTCTTGCAAATGATTCATTCGTTGAATAACTGTCAAAACTTAGCATCATTTCATTCGTATTTTCCATCTACTTGTCCTCCTCATATATCTGCATAATTTTAGTAACTCCTGACATCGTCAGAATCTTCCGGATTCTGTCACTTGTATGTACTGCGCACACTTCTCCACCTAACATATAGACCCTCCGGTATCTTCCCATGATCACCCCGATCCCGGAGCTGTCACAGAACTTTGTATCTGCAAAATCAAATATGACATATCGTATATGGTTATGCTCGATCAGATGATCCGATTCCCGGCGGATATCTTCTGCATTATGATGATCCAGCTCTCCCGGTAAAAATATGGTCAGACAGTTTTCCTGTACCTGATATTTCATAATATAAGTTCCCCCGTTTCATTAACAAAAAAAGGACATACACCTTCTTCGTGTATATCCTTCTCTTCTGTATCTGTTATAATCTTTTACTCGTTGCTCTTCTTGCTCTTTTTACTGCTCTGATTATCCAGTGCCTGCTGGGCCGCAGTTGCTGATACCGTTCCACCGTATGAATCTATGATCTTCTGATAATAGCTGTTGGCTTTATCCTGATCTCCCTGTTTTTCATAGGACTGTGCAAGAAGGAGCAATGCTGCTCCGTCCTGATAGCTTTCATCCATCTTAAGAACTTCCTCAAGATTCGTAATGGAAGTATCGTAATTGCCATACTGGTAATTCTTCTTTGCAGTTGCATATAAGCTGGAGCATACTCTTGGGTATATCTGTCCTTTCAGATATTCATACTCTGTCTTTCCAGAATCTCCCAGTGTATCTGCATTGATCTGAAGCAGCTGCTCTGCCATCTCCGCATTGGTCATATCACCGTTTGAATAATGATTCACTACAGACATCAATGCTTCATAGCTGTTCTTGGCGCTTTCTGCCGACTGTTGTGCACTTTCGGCCGCCTTAGCATTATTTCTATATGTCTCCAGTTCTTTTTTCAATGCGCTGATCTGTGACTTCTGTGTTGCAATCTGGTCACTGAATTTGGTTGTCTGCTGATTGGTCTTACTTTCCTTGGAAGCAGATACTGCCGGCATAATGAGAAATGCCATCACTGCTACTCCTACGATTACTCCCAGTACAATGTTGATCATACTGTGAAGTCCTACATTATCTTTCAGTCCGGTCGTTACCGGCTGGATGATCGTCTCGTTTCCTATGTTGTATGTGACTGTCTGTTTTGCTTTTTTCTTTTTATTCTTATTCGCACTGTCGTCCGTGATCAGTTTGATATTTCTTGCCTTACGTACCTGATTCAATTCATGCATATAGCGCATGGTTATATCATCTGTCTTATCCAGTTTGTGTGCGATCCGGATATTCTTTCTTGCTTCTGCATACTGTTCACCATGAATATAAAGCAGTGTCAGAAGCTGGTATGCCTTTACATATGCCGGATGAAGCTCAATGGCCTTCTTTAACTGGATCATGGCAAGGTCTTCATTTTTCTGGTAACAGTAATCCAGTGCCTGGTTGTATCTTTTAATTGCCTGATTAATCCGGTCAAGATCTTCTTGTTTTTCTTTTACTTTTTTAATGTAATAGTTGGCAATATTCTCTTTCGGCTGAAGGTTCTTACTAAGTACCCACTCAGTAAGTGCTTCTACCACGTCCCCTCTTCCGTAATAGACCAGTCCCAGAAGATTTCTGGAAGCAATATTATCTCTGTTATATTGCAAACTCTTCTTCAATGAGTTGATTGCTCCGGTCAGATCCCGGATGTTTGCTTTCTTAAGTCCATCATTATACCAGTAGTTCGACTGGTACGCCAGTTTTGTTGTATAATCCATATACTACCCTCTATTTTTCCTTTACCGCAGCTTACTGTAGATCATCCTGTTTTGTCTGTTCGAGTACTTCTCTTAAAAGATCTGTCATGTCTGTCAGATCATCCTGATAGATTGCATCTCCCAGTTCCTCTACTTCCAGACTTGGCTGGAATTTCTTTAATTCCTCTTCAAAATTAAGCATCTGTGGCACCTCCCGCCAGTAACTTCTTTATCATTCCAACGAGGTATAACGATCCCAGGCAATAGATTTCCCCGGATTCTCCCCGTTCCTTTTTGGCTATCTTTAAAGCCTCTTCTAATTCTTCTTTGCAGTACACTGGTTTCTCTGTATATTTACGGAATATCTCCGCAAGTTCTTCTGCCGGAACGCCTCTTTCATCCTCTATCTGCGTAACGACACAGGCCTTTATCTCAAGATTCTTACACAGATATTCTATCATCTGATCATACTTCTTATCCGACACCGCCGAAAATAATAATACAATCTCTCCGCGTTCACTCTCATCCAGTGCTTTCACACTCTCTACAAAGGCTTCCATGGCTCCCGGATTATGCGCTCCATCCACAGTAATATGTTCTGCGACACGCTCCATCCTGCCTTCCCATCTTAAGCCTTCCAGTGCTTTTTTCCATTTTTCTATATGTATCTCTTCCCCTGACAACAGATATTCTGCCGTCTCCAGTGCAAGCTCTGCATTCATCGCCTGATAGCATCCACAGATTGGCACCTTGAAGATAACATCTTTATCATACGCACTCCTTCTGGAAAATGCAATATATTTGCGGTGAACTTCCTTAATTTCATACGCATTTTTCGTAACTTCTCTACAGGATGCGCCCTGTTCTTTTGCTTTCTTCCGGATTACTTCCGAAGCTTTTTCATTACTTCCGTCAAAAAATACCGGTACTTCAGGCTTGATGATCCCTGCTTTTTCTCCGGCAATTTTTTCAATCGTATCTCCTAGAATTGCAGTATGATCCAGACTGATCGATGTGATCACCGATACCGAAGGCTTCTCAAGTGCATTCGTCGCATCCAGTCTTCCGCCAAGTCCGGTCTCTAAGACAATGTATTCTACATCCGTCTTTTCAAAAGCTTTCATTCCCATCCCGAACAAGAACTCAAAATACGAAGGATGCTCGATTCCGTCTTCCACCATCTTATATACAGTTTTCAGTACTTCCCGGAATACTTCCAGAAATGTCTCATTATCAATCTGTACATTATCTACCCGTATCCGCTCATTTACAGATACAAGATGAGGGGATGTAAAGAACCCCGTTCTCTTCCCCTCTGCCATAAGAATGGCCTGTAAGTATGCACATACAGACCCTTTTCCATTTGTACCGGCTACGTGGACAACTTTTCTGTCCACGGCCGGATTACCTAATCGTTTTAAAAATAATTTTGTGTGCTCCAGCGTATGTTTTCTTGTGAACTTTGGAAGTTCTTCAATATACGCTGCCGCTTCTTCATATGTGAACGCTTCTGGTTCTTTTTTAATTAACATCATACTCCTGACCTACCCAAGACTTCGTCTTATCGGTTGCTGTACCTTCCTGTTTGACAAGCTGTCCATTCTGATAAATGTATTTATCCGACATACGGAAGATCGTATCACTGGATCCTACCTGTCCTACCTGTATTACATCTCCGTCCTGTAATTCTGTCTCAGACAGATTGATACGGGTATTATTAAGGAAGCTGCTCTTTTGCTTCTCGCCGTTGACATACACCCTGCTGTACTTCGTAAAGTTCTCACCATACAGACTGTAACCGCTCGAAAGCTGTGGAACGATACTGCTCAGTGATACATCCCGGATTCCCATCACCATATGTCCTTCTGTGATCGGTGGTTTTCCGTTGTATACATACTGTTTTCCATACAGGATATCGTACTGTAAAAGTTCCAGATCTGAAAGGTAATTCTTGCTTCCCTTTCTCTGTTGATGATAATTGAATACTGTACCAGAATGAATATCCAGTCTGTTCAGTACCTCTGACATCAACTGGTACGCCGGGATATTCTTATCCTGTTTTTCAAGTCCGATGTTATCCCACATTACGTAGTTCGTATTGTATAAGTAACGACTCTTTAAGTCCTCCGCTTTCAGTCCCATGGTTGGAAGATGGTCTCCGTAGAATACGACTACGGATGGTTCATTTCTTTCTTCCACAGCTTTAATCAGATCTCCTACGAACTGATCCATCTCATAGACCTGGTTGACATAATATTCCCACTTATTCTTCAGTGCTTCATCTTCGATTCCCTCGACTTTGATCTTCGGATTCTCGATCAGCTGTGTCTCCGGATAGTTACCATGTCCCTGTACACTGACGGTAAATACAAAGTCTTCCTGCTTTGTCGTATCCATCGCTTCCATAATATGCTGTGTCAGGATCTCATCCTTTGCCCATCCGTTTTCCGTCGTCTGAAGCACATTCATGAATTCCTTACTGGTAAATGTATCAAATCCCATATTGTTAAATACATTTGCACGGCTGTAGAAATTACCTGTATTGTCATGTAATGCATGTGTTCCATATCCAAGAGATGCAAGTGCTGTTGCCGCACTCTCTGTCGGATGCTTCTTTGTATATGTCTTATATGGATATTCTCCAGGTCCAAAGTAACGCAGGTTCATACCTGTCAGTACCTCAAACTCTGTATTCGCTGTACCGGCTCCTACGGATGGTACTTTAAAATATCCTGACGAATAATTCTTATACAGATTGTGCAGGTTCGGGCACGCATCCTCCGATGTCGTAAAGAACTCTGCATTTGCCACATCAAAATACGACTCTAACTGTACTACAATGATATTCGGAAGTTCATCTGAAGAACGGCTTGTTGTACTTTTATTGAGTTCACCGTCTTTATCGATCTTAGCCATTGCCTTTTTGGTATATCCGTTCGGTTCACTGATTCCCGTATTGAAAAGACTTGCGGAGAAGCAGTATGGCAGACCATAATCTTCATAAGCAAACGCAATATTTCCAAAATATGTGGATACCACACGCTTATCTATTGCCATATTGGTAACGAACGTATAGAGAACACCACATGCCACAATTCCGGCCAGTGCCAGAAGATGATGTACTTTTCCGGCATACTGTCCGCCACGTCTCCACATAGAGACAAGCCAAATCAAAAGTGCCACGATGCCGACTGAAAGTACCACCACTTCAAAACCATTACAGTAATTATTGATCAGTGCAATTCCGTCTCCTGCGATCTTAAGATCCTGTGCATTGAACGGTGTGACACGCTTTAACAGGATATATCCATTCGCAATACCGATGATGATCCATAACGCACTGATGATGATCCTGACAAATATCCTTCGTTTGAACAGATATACAATTGAAAAGGTCACAAAGATCATAAATGCATTATACAGGAAGACAAGCGGTGTCTCCGTCATATATGACCATGCTGCTACGATAGAATGTCTTGAAATAGCTTCTATCACAAAGTTAATGATGCATGCAAGCAGTGCATGAAATATCAAAGAGAATCGGTTCATGAATGCATAGACCGGCTGCATCTTCTTTGCAAATGCGCTGTTGCGTCTTGCTTCTAATATTCTCTCACGTCGTTCATGTCTGCCTTTCCAGTATGCAATGACATCCTCTTTCTTCAAATTTTTTATTTTGCGGATTTTACCCTTGATATCCGGTTTTTTTAACTGAAGTTTTTTCCCTTGAAATCGTTTCATATAATCCCCTTTGATATCTAATCCGCAGCCATCCTGTTACCGATAGCTGCGGAACCTAGTTATTGTTTATAAATCTGATTATTTATATTCCTGATGTTTATAAGTCTAAGCCTGTTTTGCTTTTAAGCCTTCCAGTCTTTCTTTCACCTGTGCCATCATCTGCTGGTAAGTCTCAAGTTTTTCTCTTTCTTCCTGAACCTTTGCAGCAGGTGCTTTGCTTACGAATTTTTCGTTATTTAACATACCGTTAGAACGTGCGACCTCTTTGGTAAGTCTTGCCTCTTCCTTTGTCAGACGCTCAATCTCCTGCTCAAAGTCGATCAGCTCTTCCAGTGGAAGATATACCGTTGCATCCGGAACTACAATAGATACTGCATCTTCTGCAATGCCTTCTGTCGTCTTCTGAAGTACCAGTTTGTTCAGCGCTGCCATATTCTGAGCTGCATTACTTAACATTGCAAGTCCTGATCCGAGCTGTTCATCTTCACATACAACATAAGCAGTTGCTTTTCTTGAATTTGGAACATTCATCTCTGCACGTACGTTACGGATACCACGGATGATCTCTTTGTAGTGATCTGCAATGTTCTCTGCGATCGGGAAGTTCCAGTCTTTTTCATATACCGGCCAGTCAGACATCATCAGTGACTCTTCTTCCGGTACTAACTTGCTGTAGATCTCTTCTGTAACGAATGGCATGTATGGATGAAGCAGTTTCAGAGATTTCTTCAGTACTTCTTTCAGTGTCCATAATGCATCGTTTGCTCCCTGTGGATCTTCCTCTGCATGGTAGATACGGTATTTTGCGATCTCGATGTACCAGTCGCAGAACTCATCCCATAAGAAGTCATAGATCTTGGAAAGTGCGATACCAAGCTCGAACTTATCCATATTTTCTGTTACATCTTTTACAAGGTTGTTGCACTTGGACATGATCCATCTGTCAGCCGGACGTACTGTGAAATCAGCCGGTTTCTTAAGCTCTTTGTCGCCTAAGTTCATCATGATAAATCTGGAAGCATTCCATACTTTATTTGCAAAGTTACGGCTTGCTTCTACACGTTCATTGTAGAAACGCATATCATTACCAGGTGCATTACCTGTCATCAGTGTCATACGGAGTGCATCTGCACCATACTGATCGATGATCTCCAGTGGATCGATACCATTTCCAAGAGATTTACTCATCTTACGTCCCTGTGAGTCACGAACCAGACCGTGGATAAATACTGTATGGAATGGTGCTTTTCCAGTATGTGCGTATCCTGAGAATACCATACGGATTACCCAGAAGAAGATGATGTCATAACCTGTTACCAATACATCTGTCGGATAGAAGTAATCCAGATCTTCTGTCTTATCCGGCCATCCGAGTGTTGAGAATGGCCACAGTGCTGAACTGAACCATGTATCCAGTGTATCTTCGTCCTGTGTAAAGTGTGTGCATCCACATTTCGGGCATTTTTCCGGTGCGCCGTGTCCGACAACTACTTCACCACATTCGTCGCAGTAGTAAGCCGGGATTCTGTGTCCCCACCAGATCTGACGGGAAATACACCAGTCACGGATATTCTCAAGCCAGTGCAGGTAGATCTTGTTAAAACGTTCCGGAACGAATCTTAAGTCACCGTTCTTGATTGCTTCGATGGCTGGTTTTGCAAGCTCTTCCATCTTAACGAACCACTGCTGTTTGATCATTGGCTCTACGGTTGTGTGGCAGCGGTCATGTGTTCCTACATTATGAGAATGTGGAACTACTTTTACCAGGTATCCCTGTTCTTCCAGATCAGCTACCATCGCCTTTCTTGCCTCGTAGCGGTCCATTCCTGCATATTTTCCACCATACTGCTCATTGATCGTTGCATCATCATTCATGATGTTGATCTCAGGCAGGTTGTGACGTTTTCCAACTTCGAAGTCGTTAGGGTCATGTGCAGGTGTGATCTTAACCGCACCTGTTCCGAACTCTTTGTCTACATAGTAGTCGGCAACGATCGGAATCTCTCTGTCTGTCAGTGGCAGTTTACACATTTTTCCTACGATGTCTTTGTATCTTTCATCATCCGGGTGAACTGCGATTGCAGTATCTCCAAGTAATGTCTCCGGACGTGTAGTTGCGATCTCCAGATAATCATCTGTTCCAACGATTGGATATTTGATATGCCAGAAGAATCCGTCCTGCTCCTCATGCTCAACCTCTGCATCAGAAAGAGAAGTCTTACATACCGGACACCAGTTGATGATTCTGGATCCTTTGTAAATGTATCCTTCGTTGTATAATTTGATGAATACTTCTTCTACAGCCTTGGAACATCCTTCGTCCATTGTGAAACGTTCTCTGTCCCAGTCACAGGATACACCTAATTTCTTTAACTGACCTTCGATGGTTCCTGCATATTCTTCTTTCCACTGCCATGTTCTTTCCAGGAATTTTTCTCTTCCTAATTCTTTCTTGTCAATTCCTTCTTCTTTTAACTGGTTTGTAACCTTAACCTCAGTAGAAATAGCCGCATGATCTGTTCCAGGAATCCAGAGTGCATTGTATCCCTGCATTCTCTTATAACGGATCAGGATGTCCTGCAGTGTATTATCCAGGGCATGTCCCATGTGAAGCTTACCTGTAATGTTCGGTGGCGGCATTACTGTGGTAAATGGTTTCTTGCTTCTGTCTACTTCGGCGTGGAAATATTTGTTATCACACCATTTTTCATATAATTTTGCTTCAATCGCTTTGGGATTGTAAGTCTTTTCCAGGTTTTCGCTCATAGTTTCCTCCTCATTTCACACTTTTTTCACATTTTTTTATTAAATGAAAAAACCCTTTACATTAACGTAAAGGGCGATTGTAGTCGCGGTACCACCTTCATTATATAGGAAGAAAATCTTCACTATATATCTCATCTTATTCTTTAACGGGAACGACTCCGGGATGCACTAATGCTGATGTTCATAAGTATCAGGTTCATTCATCCGGCTCCGAAGCTACCTTCCGACGTCTCGTATTCCTTAAGTGTCTCTCAGCCGATGGATCACTCTCTCTGGTATGGACGAACTTACGCGTACTCCTCTTCTTCAATGCCTTTATGTATAAACTACTGAATATGATAGCCATCAAGTCCCCATTTGTCAAGGAGTTTAGGTATTTTTCAGAAACTCTTAAGGAGTTCTTCAAGGGTTTCTTCAGATATTCATTCCTTCCACCATGCTTCTATACCAGGCCGAAACACTTCATTATATAGAGCCATCCGGTCAGGGTAAATGCGCTGCACATGGTCGTGAGCATAACTACGCTGGAAGATAATACTCCCTCGTGTCCCATATTCTTAGCCATAACAAAACTGCTGACTGTCGTTGCCGATCCAAGCATGACCAAGATTGCGATCAGTTTCTCTTTTCTGAATCCGATTGCTACGGCAAGCGGCATGAATACCGCCACAAAACCAATTAATTTGATAAATGCAGCAATCACTGTCGGTTTGATCTTACCAAATGCTTTCTTGATATCAAATGTAGCACCCATTGCCATTAGTCCCATCGGTGTTGCTACACCACCGACGCTGCTGACTGCCTTATGTAAGATCACCGGCATCGGAAGCTTCAGTGCTGACCACACTAAACCGGCTACAATACCGATGATGATTGGATTTGTAATGATACTGATCAGTGTCTTTTTAATCAGTGCTTTATCCATTCCTTTTTGTCCCGGCTTAAAAAACGACAGTACAACAACTGCCATGATATTATAAAGCGGCACGCTTCCGATGATCATAAGCGGTGCCTGTCCGGAATTGCCGTAGATATTCTGGATAAATGCAATTCCAAGAAGTGCAGCACTGCTTCTGTATGCTCCCTGGATAAATTCTCCCTGGATATTTCTATCTTTTAACAGGCAGGAGATTCCAATTGCGATCGAGATACTGATCAGTGTAATGACAAAGCAGAAAACTACGAATTTCGTATCCCACGCTTCTTTAATGTCTACGACTGCCAGATCGCCGAATAATAATACCGGCAACGGAATCCGGAAGACGAATTTGTTCATCTTATTAGCAAAATCTTCGTCCATCCAACCGATCTTATTGAAGAACAGTCCCAGTATCATCATTAAGAAAATGGGGACTGTTGCATTTAAACTGAATACCAGATTGTCCATTTCTTTCTTCCCTCTCTTGTCTCTTTACCCTTATCTATATTCTAATTATACTATCTTTCGGTCATTCAACATATGATATCTGCAAAATGTAATACCTGCCACTGGCGGATTCTTATGGATGCTTTGGCAAACGGCATCTTCCTTTTGTACACATGGTTCTTTTGGTCCTTCAAAAATTTTCACTTTTCTGTACATTTACGCAAATAACTTCTTATATATATTATAATCCTCTTCCTTGAACACATTAAATATTACCCGTTCTAATTTTGAAGATGATAAGTACTTATCCACCGTCTTCACCGCAATCTCTGCCGCCAGCTTATTCGGAAAATGAAATTCTCCAGTAGAGATACAGCAGAACGCAATCGACTTAAGTCCCTCTTTTTCTGCCAGCTTCATGCAATTCAGATAACACGACTTTAATTCTTCTTCCTGCTTTTTTGTCACCTGCATGCCAACGATCGGACCTACGGTATGAATGACGTGCTTTGCCGGAAGATTATATCCTTTTGTAATCTTCGCCTTCCCGGTTGGTTCTTCGTGTCCCTGTGCTTCCATGATCTGTGCACATTCATTCCGAAGCTGGATACCTGCTGCCGAATGAATCGCATTATCAATACAGCCATGACACGGAACAAAACAGCCAAGCATCTGGCTGTTTGCTGCATTTACGATTGCATCCACTGAAAGTCTTGTGATATCTCCCCGCCAGAGAGCAATCTTATCCACATTTTTGATGGTCTCACACGGAAATTGTCCACCTATTGTTGGAAGTTTTTCCCACTCTACGATTCCTTTCTGTTCTGCTTCTTCCTGTAATAATTCATCTTGTAATCTTGTATACTCCTGATCTGCCTCGCCCGGCCAGCGGACATTCATAAGACTTCTAAGAAGTCTTCTCCTGCCTGCATAATCCACCGGATCGGCAAGTGATGCGTAGCCTGTATTTTCCTTTTTCAGGTAGTCGATCAGTATTCTTACTCGTTCTTCGCGGTTCATATATTTCAATATTCCTTCTTTCTTGCTCCTCACTTATTTAGCTCACATCTGATATCTATTTTCATTTTTGTTATATATATTTCTTAATTTCAGAATACGCCTCATACAACTGTTCATACGATGTTCTGCAATTTGCCGGACTGGTTGATGGTAATCCGATTGCCATAATTCCAGTCTTGGGATAACAGAACTTCTTATATAATTGAAATGCCTTTGTTCCTGTCGTAAATATTGCTTTGATATCTGCATTTGTAAGAATCCTGCTCAGATCATTCGGCTGCGGATTACGGATGCTGCTGTCATCTGCTCCCTTGATATCGCACCCTGCCAGCACATCCCAGACAGCGATTCCATTTCTTAATGCAAATGCAATCTTGTCTTCTCTCGTCTCCGGATACGCTTCTCCACAGACATCGGATACCACTTTCCAGAATCTGTTTCTTGGATGTCCGTAATAGAATCCAACTTCTCTGGATTTTGGCGATGGCATGGTTCCAAGCATCAGGATTTTGGAATGTTCATTGTAGATTGGTTCGAAATTGTGAATGATGTGTTGTGTTTCCATGTCTGAATCAGCTCCTGTCTTCAATCTTTAATACAACTTTACATGTCTTTTTATAACATGCAATTCCATACTTCAAAATTTTATGAATGCCGTCCTGCTCAAGTTCTTCTGTATATCTCTTATCTACAATCTGATTCAATGCCTTTTCACATTCCTCTTCCAGTTTCCCATCTTCAGCATATTTTATTTCTATCACAATTCCCACATCTGCTTCTTCACTTCTTATCAGAATATCACTAAATCCATCTCCTGATTCTCTATTTGACATGATAGACCAGTCTTCTTTGAAGCTTAATATTCCGAGTAAAATTCCATGGTAGAAATTTTCTTTCATCGTTTTCTGAACAGCTGTGTCTCTTACACTGATCGTCTTTTTCATATAATCCGTAAAGATTTTCTCCACTTCATCTTTTCTTCCTGTTCGTAATGCCTCGCAGAATTCACCGACCATTTTTCCATCTGCTTTAACGGTATTCTGAAACATTTTTAAAATATGATTTGTCACTATATTTCGAATTTCCTGATTTGGAATTACCAGATTATAACGATTTCCATCTGCTTCTCCACGTTGTGTCAGGTATCCAGTCATAAAAAGTGTGCTCCACAGATTACCAATAGAAGAATATAATTCTTTATATGTCAGTTCCGTATTTATCTCTTTTTGAACCATCCCACCATTTACAAGTTGTTCCAACTCTATCTTTGTAACTTTCTGAGGTTCATTCACACTTTCAATAAAGTGATTTATCACATCATTGCCACTGGTATTTGCCCAGTAATTCTTCGGTTGCAATTTCTGATTTTCCAAATGATCGCTGCAAAAATTAATTACATCCCATGGACAGTATACATCTGCATTTCCAAATCTATATCCATCGTACCATTCTTTAACCGTTTCGCTATATTTCTCAAGACCATAATATTCAAGTATTTTTTTCACTTCCATATCTGTAAACCCAAATGTTTCATCAAACCTTACATCCGTAATCGAATATACCTTAAAATTATTAAGTCCTGTAAAAATGCTTTCTTTTGCTATACGCAGACAACCTGTCAATACCGCAAATTCCAGACTATCATTCGTTTTCAATACATTTCCAAAAAAATTTCGAAGAAGTAAAACCATCTCGTCATAATAACCGTTTTCATTCGCTTTTGAAAGTGGTACATCATACTCATCAATTAAAACAATTACTTTCTTATCATAATGCTTTTCCAGTAATTCCGTAAGTTCCTGTATGCTACTGGCAATTGTCTCTTCATCCATTTCCCGCTCGAGAAGCTGCTCGAATAACTTCTTATCGTACTGCGTCAGTTTTGAACTTTCTAATAAAAACTGCATTCTTCTTGCTTCTCTGTTGATTATTTTTATTAAATGCCCTACTGCTTCTTCATACGTATTTCCATTTACACTTTTCAGGCTTATAAATACAACAGGAAATTTTCCCTGATACTTTTCACACAATTGTACATTTTTTGAAATATCCAGTCCATCAAACAATACAGACTCTCTTCCTATTTCGAAAAAATTCTGAAACATGCTCATATTCAATGTTTTTCCAAATCTTCTCGGTCTTGTAAACAGATTCACTTCTCCCCATTGTGACAAAAGTTGCTCTATCAAACGTGTTTTATCTACATAGTAAAAATCTTCCCGTCTCATTTTTTCAAAACTTTCAATTCCAATTGGAAGTTTTTTTAACTCTGTCATCTTGGTAACCTCCTCTGTTTTTTATTTATACTCCGTTATTTCACATTCGCACATTTATCAAAAAAAGATATTTCTTTTATGATAGCATGACTTATTACAAATTTCTAGTATAGTGAAAAACAGAAATCTGCTGTCAATTATCATTTTTATAATAAGCAAAAGGTATAGAACATAACATCTTTCTTGCCTGTTATATTCTATACCCTTTTCTTCTATTATTTATAACTCTTCTTTACATTCACTCTGGCTCTTTCGCAACCAGTCAATTATCCTATCGATCTCTTCCCTTTTTTTCTTCTATTATCTTTCCAGCTCACAATCACACCCACGATCAGAAATACTACACCCGTTCCGGCAAATATGCATCCAAGCCACAAGAACGATCCGAAGCTTACACTGATCGTACGTCCCAGCATCCGGTTTGATAAGAATGCCATGGCTTTATTTCCAAGCAGTCCAATTCCCGGTGCAAAGATGATTCCGCACAGTACACTTTCTACTGCAAGCGAGAAGATTCCTCTGTATCTTGGACTTCCTAAAAGAATCGTCAGTATCGCACATAAGATTATGATAACTCCTGCTGCAATTCTGCATTCCTTTGATACCAGTATCGTATAGACTTTTGCAACCTTCCCCTGCATAGTATTGGTATCTTGCATATCTCCATAGATTCCCGATGCGTAATTGTTTAATACGTTCTGTACATCTTCGGCCTCTTCTTTCAGATGACTTTTCATCATATTCAGCATATCTTCATTCAGTTCCGTATTCGTATCCTGAATTTCCTGCATACTATCTTCCAGAAGTCTGTCCAGTTCTTTCGATATATCCACATCTTTGTAATCTTTTCCTGCTGCCAGATCACTGATCATTTCGTCCATGATCTTCTCTGTAATATTCTGGACTTCTTCGTTCTTCTCGATCTTATTCTGAATCTTGGCGATCCACTGCGTATCATCTGCTCCTGCATAGCCAAATACTGCATCCATCATCCTGTGTGAAATTGCTGTATCAATTCCGGCCTGGCCAATTGCTTCTACCAACACCGGCTTGGCCAGGAAGCTTGCTCCTAAAACCGATACGCTCGCAATGAACACAATGCCAATCAGTATCGTTAATATTCTTTTGACAATTCCCATAATCTGTTCCTTTCTTATGATTTTTCTTGTGTGGTTTCTTTACTCTCTTAACTATATACTTATATTTAAAACGTATATGGTTGAATTGTCAAATTTTATTTTTTAAAAATGTATCTGCCGATTCCTGCCTGTACTACCTGATTCCATTCTTCCAACTCTAAGGCGTAGACATATTCTCCCGCATTTGAATTTACATCAAAAACTCTGGCTTTTGTTATTCTTTCATTTTTTGTATTTTTCATACTCTCTGATGGATCTGTGATTACTACAATGGATGGTTTTGATTTTTTCAAATATATAGTTGAAGTTTTATTATGCTCCGGCTCCATTGCAACTGACTGGTCAGTAAAACCCTTATCCCACTTTTTACGTTTTCCATCGTATATCGCAATTGAATTACCGACATCAACAATAAAATCAAACCCATTTCCAATAACATCATCCGATGTTAAAAATAGTTTTTTTAATCCACCGCCCTTATATACAATTTTTAAATCTACCATTCCCGTTCTGGTATTATAATTGTATGTTGCAGTACTTCCTTCAATTCGGAAGTCTCCATACATAATGCTTTTTGTTGCTTGGTTGAAATACACGTATCCTGCTACTACGAGCAATATTAAAAGTATTCCTGATAATAGAATACAAATTTTCTTTTTCATTTGAACGCATCACCCGGGTCATATTACACCCTTTCTTTTTCACTTTGCAACAATTCGGTATAATTGGTTCAATTTCAAACATATTTGGCTATTTCTCCAATTGGCAAATATATGTGTACACAAAACATATCGTCTTCTTCATATATTTCCCACATTCCATGCATGTTTTCCACAATTTCTTCAACTATTTTCAGACCCAGTCCATGGTTCTCTTTATTCGCTTTTTTCGTGTCCAGATTACTATTATTTTCTAAAACAGAATTCTCTATATGATTTTTAATACAAATATCTATATCGCTACTTGTTTCTACAACTTGACAAATTATTGTTTTCTCACTTTTATTATTTTTTGATGCTTCAATCGCGTTATCCAGCAAATTAAATAAAACGCTGGCAACTTCTATTCCATTTATTTTTAAATCACCCAATACATAACAGGAGATATCTATATTATATCGTTTGCTTTGATATATTTTCGTATTTAACACTGCATCTATGATCGGACATTTTGTTTTTATATATTCTTGCTCTATTCCTTCTTCTCCTGCCATTTTATTTAAATATACTTCCAACTGCTGAAGTTCTTGTTTTCTCAGTAAATTTTTCATATTCATGCAATGATTTTTGTAATCATGATGTAATTTTTTAATTCGTTGTTCTGCATCTTCAAGTTCTTTGATTCTTCGTCCGTTTTCTTGATTTTGCAAACTAACCAAATTCATTCTCATTAATCTCTCATTTTGTTTACAGATATCATATATTGAATGTATAACATATATATTTAACAGCAATATTCCAAGAGAAATCAGATTAAGCAAATAAAAAGTAGTGCGTTCTATGGTTCTAACACTAAGCATATATAAAATACACATTTCCATGACTATTGTATATATAATTAAAATATTTATTTTTACGACCTGCGTGGTCGATAAATAGAGATATAATTTCCGAATAATATTCTTAATCCGATTCAAAATAACCCAAAAGATGACTTTCGAAATAACCATTGCAATAATAAAAGCATAATTTGTAGTATCAATAAAATCTCCCACCGTAGTATGACAAAATAATACAACAACCTGTATCAATGCAATATTGATTAACGAAATTAATAAAAACGGCATAATACATGTCAGGATTTTATTCTTCAATTCACCGTTCAAGCACACACAACTGAATCCGGTTATTATAAGTAAATCTGCTATAACAATAATTAATTCCCCATTATTTATTATTTCCTTGCTTTGGGCAAGTCCAAATAATATTATCGTTAATATAGCGAAACATTTATTTTCATGTGTTATTTTTTCTTTCCATCCCAAACTACTGCATATAAAATCTATTACAATTATTATTTCAAATAAACTACATATTTCCCCCACGACAAAATTTAAGCTTTCCATCATTTTCTCCTGCTGATCATAAATTGTTCTTTCGTCATCTTTCTTCGCTCTCTGCTTATTGGAATTTTTCTTCCATCCACCAGAACAATATAATCACTTAAATATTCTTTACAATATCTAAGTGACACTATATAAGCGGCATGAGAACGTACAAATCCTAATCCTGCCAGTTCACTTTCATAATCCCTGATATTCTTTCTAACTTCAATAATATTCCCATCCCTTAAATGTATATAACTGTAATGCTTATATTTTTCTATATACATAATTTCCTTAACAGCAATATGTCGAATTTCATTCCTGATATGTATTTCCAATACCATTTGACTTCGACTTCTCATTTTCAAAAAACTGTTTATCGCTTTAAAAAGGTCTTTTTGCATAGTTTTCTTTCTAACAATCCAATACGGTCCATATTCCATTGAGTCCAGCGCAAGAGAATCATATGCCGTAACTAATATTACCATTTCATTACGTTGTGTCTTTTCTAATTCTTTCATAACATCGATTCCACTTTTTATCGGCATGTCTATATCCATAATTATTAATTCATCATCTCTGATCATGTAATTCTTTAAAAATTCTTCACCATCTCTGAATTTTTCTATTTGAAATTGTATTTTCTTCTCATTACATGCCTTTGTCACTATTTCTTCCATTTCTTGAACCATAATGCTCTCATCATCACAGATTGATATATGTAACATAACTTTCCCCCTCGTATTTTTATCTATTTAGTTTATCTTTTACTTTTTATTCAACCTCAAATACCTTTTATTCCATCTAAATTTATTTCTCTTTTACGAAATGTTATATTAAGATATCAAAATTATTTTGTAAAGGAGTATATTTATGCATAAAAAACATCACAAATATCTTCCACTTTTTTTATATTTTTCATTTATTACAATATGTATAATTATTTATTTTATATTAAATATGTATTCTTTAAAATTACAATCAAAAACTCAAATATTACTTTTATTCTTACTATCTTCCTTATTTGGGCTATCGATTTCTATCTCAAAATTTGAATTTTCAAAAAAAATACGTTTTCTTACTTTGTGCATCATAGTAATTATTACTTCTAATATTTCAAATGAAAAACGTATCACCAACACTATTATTATGGACAATGGTACTTTTATTGCTCAATTTGCATCTACAGCTCCACAGCCAAAATTTTATGAGCCATGCTATGTATTTCTAAAAAAGGAATTTCAGTGGGATTCCAAACACGAATTAGACCTTTTAGAAAATAAATACGATATGAAATTCCAGCTAAAAAGCACCACAAAAGACAAACGTATTTATTGCCCGGAAAATCATATCAATACAAACATTTATATCATAGATCCGCCTACCCCTTCTAATATATACGGAACAGACACATTTTCTACTGAATTAGTAACTTCTTTAGAACAAGAAATGCTCAAGCACCAAAAATCAAATATACAATTAATTGAAACAGATAATAAAATTATCTTACTCTGTCCTTCATCAATGGTACAAGAAGATTTTGCAAAATCTGTTCATTATTTAATAAAGAAAATTCAGAAATACCCTTTATTAAAAAAATCTAAAGTTACTATTTATTATAAAATACAAGATTCAGGAACTCAGTCGGAGTTACAAACAATTACGATAAACAATACACTTACTTTTCTTGAAGCCAAAGAGCAAAATAGACGCCTTTCTTTAAAATATTTAAAAAGCCAAATATATATCTTATATTATCAACTAAGTAAAGATGTTTCTTCAAACACATCTGATGTCCTTTAATACTTTTGGATAAATAGTAAATTACTATAAATTCACTCAGATAGAAAATTTTCTGTTACTGTTCACTGGTAACAATTTTCTCTTATGAGTGAATTTATTTCTTTACATAAGCAATAATATCTGTTAATCTATATCATACTTGAGGGGAATATCTAGTATCTAAAACTCTAAGGTCTATAAGACCATCGGTAATCGTTTCATATTCAGAAACAAATATCCGAAATATTTTTAATCAATGCTCAAAAAAATTTATATTCTATGGTATTTGTAGATGATTTCAAAAAGTAAAATTAATTAATTTATTAATTATCATTGCAAAAAGTACGCCACAACTCTATAATGGAAGGAGAACTGGATGAAAGAAACTATAAAAAGAATTGAATGGCATCCCGCATTTCAGGCAACGATACAGATTGAGTTCGAAAATGAATCGGATAAGCTGATATTTGAATCTGAACATCTGTTATCCAAAAAGCCAATGCAGATTGATGAATTAATCATTAAAGTGAAAGATCATGAAGTCATTGAAAAAAACATAGGAAAAATTTTTCGCAAATACAATATTATTGAATATAAAAGTCCGGACGATCACCTGATCATCAATGATTTTTATAAAGTATATGGATACTGCTGTTTTTATCAGGCTGATACAGAAAAGGTTCTTGAAATATCGCCACAAGAATTAACAATTACTTTTATCTGTAATCACTATCCACGAAAAATGATCCAGCATCTACAAAAATACCGGAAACTTGAAATTACGAAGATTGGTTCCGGCATATATCACATAACAGGCGATGAATTTCCCATCCAATTATTAATTACCAAAGAACTAGATCCGGCTGAGAATCTTTGGCTTCAGAGCTTACGGAAAGATATAAAATACAAAAAAGAAATCGAATTCTTGTTAAAGGTATATGATACAAAAAAACATTCAAAATTACATCAGGCGGCTATGGATGTAATTACCAGAGCTAACTGGGAATCTATAATGGAGGTGAAGGATAATATGCTGTGTGATGCATTGCAGGAACTGTTTGCAGACGAATTCAAACAGGTGGAAGAAAAAGTTACGGAAAAAGTCACAGCAGAGGTTACCGAAAAAGTCACTACACAGATGATCCAAAATACATACGAAAGTATCAAAGATCCGAATACAATTGCTCAGATTTTGAAAATTCCTCTGGAAACGGTTAAAAAATCATTGCAAATTTAAGTCATCCATAAATTTTCTTAACAAAAACCGCTCCACAATACCGTTGTCAGGATATTGTGGAGCAATTTTTATTGCTATGTATTCGTAAGTAGATGCCAGTGACAGGTCCTGTAGATCGCCATGCGTTTGGAAGGAGTTACCCGTGGCAGGTTCTCTTTATTTATACCGTACATTTCTGATATACAGGTCTCAAATTATCATTGGTAAATGCTGAATGTTCATAATAAGTTCGTTCAAAAGCCTTCCCTGTCATGGTATAAGGATCCAATAACCTGTCAGCCTCTTCTTCCGTCACATATCCTTCCTTAATAGCCAGTTCACGAACCGGTACATTCATCTTCAAAGATTTTTTAGCCAGTGCAGCTGAAGCAGTATATCCAATTGACGGACAAAGAGCTGTTGCGATACCGGCACTTGCGTTTACCAGATCTTTGCAGTGTTTTTTATTTGCTGTAATTCCAAGAATACAGTTATCCGTCAGCGTCTGAGCAGCATGACCTAAAGTTTCAATAGATTCAAATAATGTATAAAAGATTACCGGTTCAAAAGCATTGAGTTCTAACTGTCCGGCCTCTGCAGCCATCGTAATTGTATAATCATGTCCGATAATGTTAAAAGCGACCTGGGATACAACTTCCGGAATGACCGGATTGATCTTGCCAGGCATAATAGATGAACCGTTCTGTCTTGCCGGAAGATTAATCTCGCCGATACCAGTCTTTGGACCACTGCTTAAAAACCGGAGATCGTTACACATTTTCGAAAGATTCACAGCGCAGGTTTTTAAGACACCAGACACCGATACAAACCCATCCAGATTCTGTGTGGCATCAAACAGATCATCTGCCAGATAGAAGTTCCCTTTTGTGATTTTGTTCAGATTTTTACAGATGTTTTTAAGATATAACGGACTTACATTGATGGAAGAGCCGATAGCGGTTCCTCCCATATTCAGCATTTCCAGCGTATGTATGGCATCTTCCAATCTTAAAATGTCTCTGTGAAGGACAGAGGCATATGCGTGGAAGGACTGGCCGAGACGCATTGGAACGGCATCCTGTAACTGAGTACGTCCCATCTTTAAAACCGAATCAAATTCTTCTGCTTTATCCATAAGTGCTTCATAAAGACGTTCCAGTTCTTTGATAGCACCGGTAAGTAAAGTAATTGCTGTAAGTTTTCCGGCACTTGGAATGATATCGTTGGTGGACTGAGCCATATTAACATGATCATTCGGGTGAACGATAGAATAATCACCTTTTGTTCCGCCAAGAATTTCAATCGCACGGTTGGCAATCACTTCATTTGCATTCATATTTGCGGATGTTCCGGCGCCGCCCTGTATGGCATCTACAATAAATGAATCTGTATATTTCCCTGCAATCAGCTCGTCACAGGCTTTCATAATTGCTGAAGCAATATTCAGTGGAAGAAGTCCTGCATCGCGGTTCGTGATGGCTGCGGACTTTTTGAGTTTTGCCATACTTTTTATAAATTCAGGATGTAATTGCTGGTGTGTGATTGGAAAGTTCTCTTTTGCCCTTAATGCCTGAACTCCATAGTAGGCTTCTGCCGGGACTTCCATTACACCAATTGAATCTGCTTCTGTTCTTGTTCTCATCATGATTACATCCTCCTGCTTGTCGTTAAAATGATATTATCAGAGATCTTTGTTTGGTATTTGTAAGAGCTCTGTCTGAATTATGTTGCATAGGTTACACCTGTAAGTCGTATTTGTAAATAGATAAAAAAAGAGTGTGAAAATAATTTCAATTTTCACAGATATTACTTTTCATTTTTAAGAGATGAAGTATCTGACTTTATTTTCTTAAGTCTAAACTCCGAAAAGATTGTACTTTTATCAATACAAACGTGTACTTATTAAGTAAAGAGTGTAAGAATAGAATTATAGAAAATTCAGGAAAACAAGCAATAAGTAAAAATCTAAGAAAGGATGTAGACATATGGACCACATAGATGAGCATTTGATTTATTTACTGCAAAAAAATGCAAGGATGTCTTTGAAAGATCTGGCAAAGGAAGTATATTTATCAACACCTGCAGTTTCGGCCAGAATCGAAAAGATGGAAAGAGAAGGCGTTATAAAAGGGTACGGAGTCAGAATCGATCCACTAAAGCTTGGATTCCACATCACAGCATTTATCAATATGGAATTAGAACCCGTACAGAAACCGGAATTCTATCCTTTTATTGAAAGTATTCCAAATGTGATCGAGTGTAATTGTGTGACGGGAAACTATTCTATGCTTATGAAAGTAGCATTCCCAAGTACAATTGAGCTTGATGGATTCATCGGTCAGCTTCAGCATTTTGGAAAGACTCAGACCCAGATTGTATTCTCTACACCGGTTGAACCACGGGGGCTTAATGTCGAAGCGTTGGAAGAAGAGAACGAGGCCCATACTTAATAAAAGCATTTTTCAGACACACTCTGGCATTGCAAAAAACATCCTGCAATTTTATAATGAAAAGAAAAATATAAAAAGTTACCATTCACAGAATAAAAGTTTCTGAACTCGATTTTTTATGGGATTGTAACGAATAATAAGATAGGATTTCTTATATGAATACAACTTATTTACCTTTAAAATATTTAATTGACAAATTACATAAAGAACAGGCACTGACAAAGGAAGAATGGATTACGCTGATCGATGGACGGACACCGGAGCTTTACGAGTATCTCTTCACTCTTGCACGTGAAGAATGCCACAGGTATTACGGCCATGATGTATACGTCCGTGGACTCATTGAATTTACCAATTATTGCAAAAATGACTGCCTTTACTGTGGAATACGTAAAAGCAACAGTCATGTACACCGTTACCGTCTGACGGAAGAAGATATTCTCAATTGCTGCCGGGAAGGATATGAACTGGGATTTCGTACCTTTGTCTTACAGGGCGGGGAAGATGGATATTATACAGATGAACGGATCATCCATCTGGTTCGGACGATCAAAGACCGGTATCCGGATTGTGCAATTACCCTCTCTATTGGTGAAAAATCAAAAGAAAGTTATAAGGCTTATTACGATGCTGGTGCTGACCGTTATCTGTTGCGTCATGAAACATATAATGAGGAACATTATCGTAAGCTTCATCCATCCAATCTGAGTGCCAAACACAGACAGCAGTGTCTGCGGGATCTGAAGGAAATCGGCTATCAGGTAGGATGTGGCTTTATGGTTGGTTCTCCGTATCAGACTACGGAACATCTGGCAGAAGACATGCTGTTTATGAAAGAATTGAATCCACATATGATCGGAATCGGTCCATTTATTCCGCATCATGATACACCATTTGCAGATGAAGCGGCGGGCACGTTGGAGCTTACTTTATTCATGCTTGGTCTTATCCGTCTCATGATACCAAAAGTATTGCTTCCGGCTACAACCGCACTTGGAACCATTCATCCAAAAGGACGTGAGCTTGGGATAAAAGCGGGGGCGAATGTTGTCATGCCAAACCTGTCACCGACAGAAGTCCGTAAAGATTATCTGTTATATGATAATAAAATCTGTACCGGTGACGAATCCGCCCAGTGCAGACATTGTCTGGAAATGCGCATGAAATCCGTCGGATACCAGGTAGTAACGAACAGAGGTGATTCTTTGAACAATGAACCATAACATTTACGGATCAATGAGTTGTCCTCTTAACAGAAAGCGAGGTATTTTAATATGAGTTTAAACAGCACACCTTCCTCTGAACGTACACATATAGGAATTTTTGGCAGAAGAAATGCCGGAAAATCCAGTTTGATCAATGCTCTCACGGGACAAAATCTTGCAATTGTGTCAGATGTTCAGGGAACTACGACCGATCCGGTTCTGAAAGCAATGGAACTTCTTCCACTGGGACCAATTGTTATGATCGACACTCCGGGGTTGGATGACGAAGGAGAACTTGGAAAGCTGCGGATTCAAAAAGCGTATCAGGTTCTGAATAAAACGGATATTGCAGTTCTTGTTATCGACGGAACCACTGGATTTACCACACAAGATGAGGCGATTCTTAACCGGATTCAGGATAAGAACATTCCGCTTCTGCTGATATTTAATAAATCTGATATGGTTCCTGAATCTGTTCAGACAGAGATGGTTCTGTCCGCACAGGACAAATACCAGATAGCACAGAAAAATATTTTATGGGTAAATACAACGGAAAAACATCACATTTACGAATTAAAGGAACAACTGGCAAGGCTTGTTCCTTCCGGAGATTCTTCCCGGTTCATTGTCCGGGATCTTGTAAATCCCGGGGATTTTGTTGTGCTTGTTGTACCAATTGATTCTGCGGCACCGAAAGGCAGATTGATTCTTCCACAGCAGCAGACAATCCGTGATCTTCTGGATGCGGATACTACTGCGATTGTTGTAAAAGAGACAGAACTTCGTAGTACACTGGAATCACTTGGAAAGAAACCGGCACTTATAATTACAGACAGTCAGGCTTTTAAAGAAGTGGCAAAAGATACTCCGGGAGATATCCCGCTAACATCTTTTTCCATTTTATTTGCAAGATATAAAGGAAATCTAGAAACGGTTCTACATGGTGCAAGAACACTGGATACGTTAAATGATGGTGATACACTTCTGATCAGTGAAGGATGTACGCACCACCGGCAGTGTGATGATATCGGCACTGTGAAACTGCCACGCTGGGTACGGGAATATACCGGTAAAGATGTTCAATTTGAATTTACCAGTGGAACGGAATTTCCTTTAAATCTGGATAAATATAAAATGATCATCCACTGTGGCGGCTGTATGCTGAATGAACGCGAAATGAAATACCGGCTGAAATGTGCCGGTGATGCAAAGATTCCTATTACCAACTATGGAACTGCGATTGCTTATATGAAGGGCATTCTGGAACGGAGTATTGAAATATTCCCACAGTTATAAGCAGGGTTCCCGAAAACGCATGATGAATTAAAAAGGAGATTTCATATGTTTATTAGAAAAGCAACCTCAAAGGATCTTCCAGACATCCTTGCCATCTACAGTTACGCCCGAACATACATGAAAGAACATGGTAATCCAGATCAATGGAGAGATAGTTATCCACCGGTTGAACTCACTACGCAAGATATTGATACCGGATGCTGTTATGTCTGTATTATACAGGAAAATGAACAGGATAAAATTGGCGGCGTATTTTATTTTCATCAGGAGGACGATCCGGATTATAAAGAAATTGACGGTGCATGGTTAAATGACGATACATATGCCGTTGTCCACAGAATTGCTACGGCGCCGGACACAAAAGGTGTAGCTACTTATTGTCTCAACTGGGCCTATGAGCAGTTTCAGAATATAAAAATAGATACACACGACGATAATATTCCGATGCAGCATTTACTGAAAAAATTAGGATTCTCTTGTTGTGGACATACCACACTTGCCAATGGAGAAGTGCGGCTTGTGTATCAGAAATGTATTGGATGATTTTCAACTTGAGCTTGTGATATGGAGGTATATATGCGAAAAAAATATATTTATTTTACCTTTCCTGTAGCAATATGTATTTATTTGTTAATGATGTTTTTTAACATTTATGCGCTTCCTTTTCTGATCCTGTTTACATTGTTTTTATCTGCTAATATTATAAATAGTATTTATAGTATTTTTCGCACAGATAATTCGAATGTAATGGGACTTGCCATAATAGCCAGTGTCATTTATCTTTTTATGATTGGACGAAATTTATTTTTGATTTTATTTAGTGCTTCTGTTAATTTGGGATATTTTCATGCATGTTAGGGAGCCACGGGGACGTGAATTTCTGGCTTTTTTGAGCCACGGGGACGTGAATTTCTGGCTTTTTTAATGTCCCTGGTGGCTCTTTTTATGATACTCCCAGGGTAAACACACGGTTACGCTCTCCAACTATTTCATACACTACCGCCTGCCAATCACGACATGAGAAAGCGCTGGTATCCTGTTTGCAGCGTTTTTTGGCGCGATGTGTAGAAGTTCTTAGGCAGTTTGACTTTCCGTTAAAGGGACGGAGCGACACTGTTTGAGCCGAACGGCGAGTTTGGAGCGGAGTCCCTTTCGTCCTTAGGAAAGTCGGACTGCCTTAGAACTTCTGCATCGTGACATCTAGCAGCAAATAGGATGCCAGCGCTTTCTCATGGACCGGGAGGCCACCATGAACTAGTGTATTAAACAACAATATTACACCCGGTCATGATTGATCTCCCGGTAAAATAACTGTGCAATCTCATCCTGATCATTAGTCCGCCCCAGAATCCACATGAGTTTCGCAACGATAGATTCGGTAGTCATATCATCAGATTGCAGAATACCCTTATGATTACTGAACTTCTTGCCAACCTGGTACACACCAAGATCACATCCCTCTTCCGGGACCTGTGTGGTTACCGCAATCGTCTTACCGGAATCAACCCATGAAAAAATTGCCTGTTCAAAGGAATCATCGTATTCCGGGATTCCACCGATTCCAAATGTTTCCAGGATAATCGCATCATAGTGACCGCTTAAAAGATCGAAAATCTCAGCTTTTACTTCCGGTGTCAGCTTCAGAACGAAGACACGGTCATTGAGACTGTCGTAACTTTTTAAGTCTTCTGGTGCCGGGCGTGATTCCGTGTAGTAACGGATGATACGGCTGTCACGGATAATTGCAAGTTCCGGGAAGTTCATGCTGTCAAAGGCATCAAAACTTCTGGTGCGCTGTTTGCGGCCGCGGGTTCCGGCAACAACCTTGCCATTGAAGACGATGCAGACATTGCAGGAAAGATCATCGGCTGCATACAGAATGCTTTGGAACAGATTAATTTTCGCATCAGTATAAGGATTGGCCATTGGCTTCTGGGAGCCGGTCAGAACAATTGGCTTCCTGCTATCCTGGATTAGATAGGAAAGCGCAGCAGCTGTGTATGCCATCGTATCTGTTCCGTGAAGGATAACAAATCCATCGTAATTGTTATAGTTTTCCATAATCGCATCTCGGATCATCAGCCACTGACGGGGACGCATATTTGTACTGTCGATGTTCATGAGCTGGAGAACCTCCAGATGGCAGATTTCCCTGATGCCAGGCACACTGGCTGCCAGTTCCTCACCTGTTACAGCTGGTGTCAGTCCAAGATCCCCTTCTTTGGACGCAATGGTACCACCAGTTGCTATCATTAGTATGTTTTTCATGATCAGATACCTCTCAATATTATAAAAATTATAAAATAAAATCCTTTTATAAGATTAGCTGTGATTCGGAGGCATGTCAAGAAAAAACAGGATTTTTAAATATTTTTAAATATATTTCCCATGCAGAATCTGTTAACGGACAGAGTCGGGATGATAGTAATGTTTTGTAGAATCTGGATTATGCTCACTGGAACCAGAATCAGAATTCTCTGGAGGTGGAACCAGAGGAAGAAAAGGATAAAGTTCTTCATAAGAATCCAGTTCAGCATCATTAAGAGGCGCAGATGGGATTAAACCGGTGCAATCCTGCGAAGACGCGGCACCTGCAAGGTAATCATAAGAATCAATGATTTCCTGATTGGTCAGAGATTCTGTGTTTTCCCTATAAATATTGGCAGAGTGGTTCACAGGCAGTTGTTTTGTTGAAATGTGTTTTTGATCGTGTTTTCTGTTCATAAATAAATCTCCTTCTGATTGTTAAAACATGAATTAGCAGCTACATTTGTTATAGTATGACATCCAAAAAAATTAAGGCATGTTTCTTTGGAAAAAGAATAATAAAAACATACTTTCCAGAATAGAATTGGTGGAAAAATTAGAAAATATACTGTATAATATTTCCTGTTGCGAAATATTAGAGCGTTAAAGCTAAAAAGAATATAGAAAAAGCAACGCCCGAAATAAAAACAAAAGAAAAATGAAATATAAAAAATATAAGAAGGAGAATACCATATGAGAGTAGAAATAGATACTCATACACATACCCTGGCAAGTGGACATGCTTACAATACCATCAATGAGATGGCGAAGACAGCAGCAGATAAAGGCTTGAAAGGGCTGGCAATTACAGAACATGCGCCACAGATGCCTGGAACCTGTCATTTATTTTATTTTCAGAATCTGAGAGTTGTTCCAAGAGAAAGATACGGAATCGAACTTTTACTGGGAACAGAATTAAATATTATGAATGAAGATGGAGAGGTGGATCTTCCGGAAGAGACACTTAAGACGCTGGATATAGCGATTGCGAGTATGCACACACCATGTTTCAAAGGGGAAAGAACCGTGGAAAAGGTCACTGCAGCATATGAAAAAGTAATGGAACATCGATATGTGGATATCATCGGTCATCCGGATGATGGAAGATTTCCGGTTGATATGGAACGTCTGGTGAGCCAGGCAAAAAAGACGGGAACTTTATTAGAGGTGAACAATTCCTCCCTGCGTCCGGATGGATTCCGTGAGAACACAAGGGAGAACTGTCTGAGAATGCTAAAAGAATGCAAAAAACAGGGAGCAATGATTGTTCTTGGCAGTGATTCACATGTAGATGTGGATATTGCAGAATATCCATATGCAGAAGAAGTTTTGAAGAAAGCAGATTTTCCAGAAGAGCTGATTGCCAATCTTTCACTGGAAAAATTGAAAGCTTCTTTAAAACACAATAAAAAACTATAGACTTTATGAATTTAGTGTGTTAAAATGTAACGGTAATGAATCTGCTACAAAGGAGATATTAATATGAGTAAGAAAATCAGGACAGAAGCGGTAGACTATCTGTTTCAGGCGATCTTGAGTCTGAAAGACAAGGAAGAGTGCTATGTGTTCTTTGAAGATATCTGTACCATCAACGAACTTCTCTCTTTGTCCCAGCGATTCGAGGTTGCGAAGATGCTCAGAGAACACAAGACTTATCTGGAGATCGCGGAGAAGACCGGAGCCTCCACAGCAACCATCAGCCGGGTGAACCGTTCCCTGAATTATGGAAACGACGGCTATGACATGGTATTTGAACGGATCAATCAGAACATAGATGAATAGAGAAAAGATTCCCCGCGCAGGTGGGGGATTTTTTTGCCTGTGATCTGCAGGCGGCGCCGGCATCTTAACGTAAATTTAACACGGCGCCATGGTATACTACGGATATGGAGGGTATTCATGGGAAAACAAACCTTGCGGAATATACTGATCACGCTGACGATCCTGGCGGCTGCCGCGGTGATCTGCTTTTTCCTGCAGCAGTCGGTGGGGACGGAAGCCCACGCGCCGCTTTTGTTTGTGCTGGCGGTTTTGTTCATATCCCGTTTTACAGACGGGTACGGGTACGGGATCTTTTCCGCTATGGCGTCGGTGATCGCGGTAAACTATATTTTCACGTATCCCTATTTTGCATTTAACTTTACCATCACCGGGTATCCTCTGACCTTCCTGGTGATGCTGGCGGTGGCGTTAAGCGTCAGCGCCCTGACCACCCAGATCAAGAACCAGGAGAAGCTCCGGCTGGAATCTGAGAAGGAAAAGATGAGGGCC
>ERZ826242.1237-NODE-1237-length-29187-cov-4.793148_pt1 | contig 29187 bp, 30 predicted proteins | sample MGYA00519871_ERZ826242 | MGnify/ENA primary metagenome ERZ826242 (study PRJEB31778, sample SAMEA3449226) | human gut metagenome | biome: human gut; feature: human-associated habitat; material: faeces | place: United Kingdom | collected 2010/2012 ...
TAATGATAGATAAGCTTAACAAGCGGCTTGATGACCGGCAGCTTAAATGCGTGCTCACCGATAATGCAAAGAAATATATAATAGACAACGGTTATGACCCTGTTTATGGTGCACGTCCATTAAGGCGGTTTATTCAAAAATATGTTGAGACATTAATAGGGCGCGAGATGATTGCAAATGAGCCTGTGCCGGGAACTACTATAACTGTTGACGCGGCAGACGGTGCTCTGATATTAAAATAATTTTTATTAGTAAAAACACTGGAAATTTAAGAAATTGTATGTTATAATGTTTTCAATGTTTAAAGTTGCGGCGGTATTGCAGTGCAATTACCGCCGCAACTAAAAACGGAGGCGTAGCTCAGCTGGTTAGAGTACCTGCCTCACATGCAGGGGGTCGTGTGTTCGAGTCACACCGTCTCCACCACGTCGCCGCAAACTTTTGTTTTGCGGCGGCTTTTTTATTGTATTGCTATCTACCTTGTGCTTATTTTTATTAAATGAGGTAATAATAGTTTTGGAGGGATTAAAATGTGCGGGCGTTATATTGTGTCAGATGAAAGCAGCCAGATGAGAACTTATCTGCAAATTACCAACATAAATTCAGGCGATGTTTATCCAACAAACATGGCCCCGGTTTTAATGGGCCAAAACGATAGTTTAACACCTAAAGCTGTTAAATGGGGTGTTAATGGATTTAAAAAAAGCAGTGTAATTATTAACGCAAGAGCTGAGACCGCGTTAGAAAAACCTTTTTTTAGAAATGACCTGGTTTTAAACAGATGTGTTGTTTTGTCCACCGGCTTTTATGAGTGGCAAAATCATAAACAAAAATATATGTTTAAAACCGATGACAGTGATATGGTCTATATGGCCGGCTTCATTAAAAAAAGCGGCCAAAACGACGCTTTTGTTATACTGACAACCTCTGCAAACAGCAGTATGGAAAAATATCATGACAGGATGCCAGTAATCCTAAAGCAAGACGAATGTAAGCTTTGGGTATATGACCCTGATTTTTTTAAAAAGGCACTTAGCCGAACCGGCCCACAGCTTAAGGCTATTAAAATGCCGGCGCAGTAATATTACTGCGCCGGCATATTTATTTTATAAGATTATCTAAATCAAATTCACAAAACCCTGTTTCTGAAAGCTTATATGCGGTTTTATAGCCGCATTCTTTTGCAAGGCAAGCAGCGCTTTCAAAACCCGAGTTTAAAGTTTTTGCGGCATGGCTGTCGCTTGATATTACAATTTTTGCGCCGATTTTATTTGCGTATTTTAATATAAACTTACTAGGGTAAATGCGGTGTACTCCTGGCTTGTTTATGGCCCCTGTATTTATCTCTAAATACAAGCCTTTGTCAACCACGCTCTCCAGTGCACCCAGTGCACATTTTTGATAAAAGCTATCATTCTCATCAAAAAACTTATTATTTAAGTTGTATTTTGCAATAATATCAAAATGCCCTATTATATCTGCTTTAAACCTATTTGGTATATCGGCAACCTGTTTATAGTAATCGTAAATTAAAGCATTAATATTATTCTTATATACGTTAATCGCTATCACTAAATCAATAGGGCTGCTGTCAATACATAAATAAAAATCATTATAATATACATGGTGCACTGAGCCAATTATATAATCATAATCTTTACGCTCAAACGGATCAGCAAAATAGTCAGCCTCCAGCCCCAAAAATATACCCATCTTATCCTTATACAGTTGCTTAAGATTTACTACTTCACTGCGGTAAGCCTGCAAATTTTCACTGCTCATGCAATATGTATTTCTGATTCTCATTGGCGCATGCCCGGAAAAGCCTAGGCATTTAAAGCCCTTATTGTACGCGGCTTTAGCCATTTCTGCCGGTGTGTTCTCCCCGTCACAAAAGCTGGTATGGGTGTGTAAATTAACAAGCCCGCTCATACCATTTTTTCCTGTTTTACTTTCTTGTCAATAACATGCCGCGACTCAAGCTCATCAAATATATCAGTCGTGTCAATCCCCATCTCAACCATTAGCACCATTACATGGTACATTAAATCGGCTATTTCATAAACGGTTTCTCTCTTATCATTGCCTTTGGCCGCAATAATTACTTCAGTAGATTCCTCGCCGACCTTTTTTAATATCTTATCCAGCCCTTTTTCAAATAAATATGTAGTATAGCTTCCCTCTTTTTTATCTGTCTTTCTACCAGCAATCATCTCCATTAACTGCTCAATTGAAAAAGCATGTTCACCCTTGGCTGTAAACACCTCGTTGTTAAAGCAGGAATCTGTCCCTAAATGGCAGGCAGGCCCGCTCTTTTTAACTTCGATAACCAACGCGTCATAATCGCAATCAGCTGTAATATTAACTATCTTTTGAATATTGGATGACTGTTCGCCTTTCCTCCACAGCTTCTGCCTGGAACGTGACCAAAAGCAGGTTCTGCCCTCATCCATGCTTATTTGTAAACTCTCACGGTTCATGTAAGCAAGGGTCAAAACTTTTTTGGTGCGGTAATCAACCACGATTGCAGGAATTAGCCCCTTTTCGTCAAACTTTAATTTTGATATATCCATTGTATCTACACAACCTTTCTAAACATCTAAACGCATTTCTATCCCGGCCTTAACCAGCTTTCTTTTTAAGTCCAATATATTAACTTCTCCAAAATGGAATATCGATGCGGCAAGCCCGGCATCCACACCTTTAACAGTTTTGAAAAGCTTAACAAAATCGTCCGCCTTGCCGGCACCGCCCGATGCAATTATAGGGATTTTAACCACTTTAGAAATCGCATCCAAAAGCTCAATATCAAAGCCTTTCTTAACCCCGTCAGTATCCATGCTGTTGATTACAAGCTCCCCTGCGCCATGGTCATACCCAAACTTAGCCCATTCAAGTGCGTCAAGCTCAGTCTTTACTCTGCCGCCTTTGCTATATACCATAAACTTTCCGTCAACACGCTTAACGTCCATTGACAAAACTACGCACTGGTCACCATAGCGTTTTGCCGCCTGCTCAATCAAATCCGGGTTTGCAATAGCACCTGAGTTTACGCTGACTTTATCAGCACCGCAGCTAAGCACCCGCTCAAAATCAGCTGTTGAATTAATCGCTCCGCCAACACAAAGCGGGATAAAAATATTTTCTGCGGCCTCTTTTAATATGTCCACAAATATACTTCTGCCCTCTGCCGATGCGGTTATATCATAAAAAACCAATTCATCCGCACCGTTATCGCTATAATATTTGGCCAGCTTAACAGGGTGAGAAACATCTCTTAGCCCTTTAAAGTTTACTCCCTTTACAACCCTTCCATCCCGGACATCCAGGCATGGTATTATACGTTTTGTTATCATTAGTTACTGTACTCCTGCTATTTCTAAAACACTTTCAAGCTCTATCTTGCCAGTATACAGAGCCTTTCCTAGTATAGCACCCGCGCACCCGACTTGGCTTACTTTTTTTATGTCATCAATAGAAGTTATACCCCCGGATGCGACAATATCCAGCCCCGAGCTATCAATAAGCTTTTTATAAAACTCAGCATCAACGCCCTTTAGCATGCCATCCTTAGTTATGTCAGTACAAATAACAGTCTTTACGCCGGCGTTTTTAAAGCTTTTTAAAACTTCAAAGCAATCGTCATTTGAATACTCCAGCCAGCCATTTATTGCCGGGCGCTGGTTCTTTATATCAAGTCCTACAACAACTTTGTCCTTATACTTATCGGTCATGCGCTTTAAAAAATCCAAATCAGTTATTGCCGCAGTGCCTAAAATAACACGCATAACACCTGCATTTAAATATTTTTCAACACTTTGCTCATCCCTAATGCCGCCCCCGATTTCTACTTTTATTGGGCAGCTTTTTATAATAGACACTACTGTATCAAAATTAATGGGGCTTTTATTTTTAGCACCGTCCAAATCTACAACATGCAAATATCTGGCGCCTGCATCATAAAACTGCTTTGCAATATCTTCAGGCCTGTCACTATAAATAGTTTTTTTATTATAATCACCCATCTGAAGCCTTACAACATGCTTATCTATAATATCTATTGCGGGAAATATTTTCATTGACCTTTCCTTTCTATTCAATAAATGCACGCAAAATATCAAGCCCTATCCTGCCGCTCTTTTCAGGATGAAACTGCATGCCAATTACATTGTCCTTTCTAACAGCGGCAGTAAGCTCTATGCCATACTCGGTAGTTGCTATGGTGTCTTTGGCACAATTGGTAGCATAATATGAATGCACAAAATAGACATGCGCGCCGTTAGGTATATATTTAAACACATTCTCGCCCTGTTTGATGGATAAAGCATTCCAACCGATATGGGGTATTTTTAAATTCTTATCAGTCTCTATTAATTTGACCTCGCCTGGCACAAGCCCTAAACCCAAATGCTCTCCATACTCATAGCTTTTATCAAACAAAAGCTGCATGCCAAGGCATATACCCAGTATATCAGTGCCCTTTTTTGCAAGCTCACATACACAGCTGTCAAGCCCCTGCTCACTTAGTTTTTTTCGCGCGTCCTCAAATGCACCAACCCCTGGCAGGATAACTTTATCGCATTTGTAAATCACATCAGCGTCACTTGTAACAATACAATCAGCTTCAAGAAACTTGAGTGACGATTTTAGGGAGAAAAGGTTGCCAACCCCGTAGTCTACAATTCCGATCATCCAAGTATCCCCTTTGTAGAAGGTATCTCATTATTTAGCCGTTTATCAATTGCAGTTGCATGATCTAGCGCCCTGCCCAGCGCTTTAAATATCGCTTCTATAATATGGTGTGTATTGCTGCCATAAAGCTGTTTTATATGTAGTGTAAGACCAAGGCTGCGCGAAAAAGCAAGCAAAAACTCATTTACCAGTTCACAGTCAAAATCGCCCACTTTTTGAGTTTTAAGCGAAATATCGCAGTTAAGATAAGCACGCTTGGAAATATCAAGTGCCACCAGCACAAGCGCTTCATCCATTGGCAGCACAATATCAGCATATCTGTTAATTGAACGCATATCTCCAAGCGCTTTGCTGAAAGCGGCACCTAAAACAATGCCGATATCTTCAACCGTGTGATGGTAATCGATATGTGTATCGCCCTTGCAGCTTATTTGTAGGTCAAAACGGCCGTGAGCAGCAAACAGGCTTAACATATGATCTAAAAAACCACACCCGGTTTTTATATCATATTTTCCGCTGCCATCAATTGTCAGTGAAACTGCAATATCAGTTTCGCTTGTTTTGCGGGTTATACTTGCATCTCTCATATTATTTCTCCTCTATTATTTGCCTTACCTCGTCCAAAAAAATATCCATATCACTGTCAGTGCCAATTGTAACGCGGACATATTCATCAATCTTTGGCTGATTAAAGTGCCTGACCAAAATACCGCTCTGCTTAAGCCTTAAATACAGCTCTTGCCCACCAACGCCATCAATACTCATAAAAATAAAATTGGTTTTGGAGTCGGTAACTTTGCAGCCCATCTGCAAAAGATTTTGCATTACTCGAGTGCGTGTGCTAATTATCTTAGAGCACATCGCATTATAATACTGCTCATCCAGCACCGCCGCTGTTGCTGCAAACTGGCTTGTCCGGCTGACGTTGTAAGGATTTGTTGAGTATTTTAAAGTTTCAAGGTCGGATATAATTTCACTGTCAGCAATTGCATACCCTACCCTGGCCCCGGCCAGCGAGCGCGACTTTGAAAAGGTCCTCACTATTACAAGGTTTTTATAGTCCTTAAGCAATACCTTGGCACTTTGAGCACCAAAGTCTACATACGCCTCATCCACTGTAACAATATTATGTGGATTAAAATCTAAAATCTGCTTAATCTTGTCAACTGTTAAAAACAATCCGCTGGGCGCATTAGGATTTGCGATAAATATATTTCTGTTTAAATTATAATAATCCTTACTGTCCAGCTCAAAGTTTGCTTTCAAAGCTATTTCTTTATAGTCTATTCCATAAAGCTGGGCAAAGACTTTATAAAAGCCATAAGTAATATCAGCAAATGCAGCGCCACAGTTTTTATCGCAGTACGCCATAAACAAAAAGGATAAAACCTCATCCGAACCGTTACCAATAAAAATATTTTGCTCACTTACTCCGTGCTGAATTGCCAGCGCCTTTTTAAGCTCGTGACACTGCGGGTCAGGATACAGCTGCAAATCAAGCGCATTTTTACTGCTTATAGCCTTTATCACACTCTCAGACGGCGGATAAGGCGACTCATTTGTGTTAAGCTTTATGTACTTTCTGTCCTGTGGCTGCTCGCCCGGAGTATATGGCGTCAGGCTTTTAAATTTTGATGAGAAAAATTTACTCACTTACCTGTCTCCTTATTGAAACGCTTCTTGCATGCGCATCGAGCCCTTCTTTTTCTGCAAACATTTCAATCTGAGCTGATACCTTTTCAAGTGCACTTTGGGTATAGTGGATATAGGAAGATTTCTTAACAAAATCATCTACAGACAGCGGGCTGGAAAACCTGGCTGTGCCGCTTGTAGGAAGTGTATGGTTAGGCCCCGCAAAATAGTCGCCCAATGCCTCAGGACAATACTTGCCCAAGAAAATTGAGCCCGCATTTTTTATTTTGTCAAGGTAGTCAAACGCATTGTCACAGCATACCTCTAAGTGTTCAGGCGCTATTATATTTGAAATATTTATTGCCTCATCAATACTGGGAACAATAATTATCTTACCGTTATTTTCAATAGATGCCCTTGCAATCTGCTCACGAGGCAGCAGTTTAAGCTGGTGCTCAAGCTCATTGCAAACTGCATTGGCAAGTTCCCTGCTGGTAGTTACTAAAACCGCGCTTGCAAGCTTGTCATGCTCAGCCTGTGATAACAGGTCAGCCGCTACAAAATCAGGCCTGCAGCTGCTATCAGCAATTATCAGAATTTCGCTGGGGCCAGCAATCATATCAATATCTACCCTGCCGTATACTTGGCGCTTAGCCTCTGCAACAAATACATTGCCAGGGCCCACTATTTTATCTACTTTTTCAATGCTTTCAGTACCATAAGCCAGCGCCGCTATCGCCTGCGCCCCGCCGACCTTGAATATTTTATCCACGCCAGCGATACTAGCAGCGGCTAAAATCTGAGGTTTTACACTGCCGCCACTGTCAGGAGGGGTTACCATTATAATTTGGCCGACGCCTGCAATTTTAGCCGGTATACAGTCCATAAGCACGGTGGAAGGGTAACTTGCCGTCCCGCCTGGTACGTATACTCCCACCCGCTCGAGCGGAACTATTTTTTGCCCAAGTAAAGCTCCGCTGCCATGCGTTATGCAAAACCCGCTGCGCTTTTGATTGCGGTGGAAATATTCTATATTGCACTTTGCCTCTTTTAAAACCTCAATAAATTCAGGTTCAACCTGATTTAGTGCAGCTTCAATTTCCTCTTTTGTAACCACAAGGCTATTTAGTTTAACCTTATCAAATTTCTCGGTAAGTGAAAACAGCGCGGCGTCTTTTTCAGCTTTTACCTGGCTTATTATCTCGCTTACGGGGCCTTGAACATCAGCTGCATTTTCCTTTCGGCTTAGAATTTTATCAATCTGTATTTCTTTGGTATCAAATATCTTAATCATTTACAATCCCATCTTTTAATTTATTTAGCATATCTTCTATTTCGTACTGCTTAAATTTAAAGCTTGATTTGTTTGATATAAACCTTGCGCTTATATCCACAACATCCGCAATAACTTCAAGCCCGTTTTCTTTAAGCGTCTTTCCCGTTTCAACAATATCAACTATAACATCAGAAAACCCAGTCAGCGGGGCAAGCTCAATCGAGCCATTAAGTTTTATTATCTCGATTTCCCTGCCCTGCTTAGTATAATAGTCATGCGCTATTTCAGGAAACTTAGTTGCAACACGCAAAGTTAATGCCTTATTATCTACAAATCCCTTTTTTGCAGCCACTGCCATCTTGCACTTTCCAAAGCCCAAATCACACAGCTCATAAACATCCGGCTTTGTCTCCAACAAAATGTCCCTGCCTACAACTCCTACATCTGCCGCACCTCGCTCAACATAAATTGCAACATCTGAGGGTTTTACCCAAAAATAATTTATTTTCCCATTGTCACTAGAATAAATTAGCTTGCGGCCTTTATCGTGGTCACCGCTGCCATAACCAGTCTTATCCAGCAGGCTATACACAACATCCCCAAGCCTGCCCTTAGCCAATGCAACATTAAGCATTTATATATCCCCTCTTTCCGAAAGGTCCAAAACTCGGCTATATCTTATTCCATCCGGCAGCTTTTTTACCACCAAAACACGCTCCATACCATCAACCAGTTCAGCCGCTTTTTTGGACAGCGCTGTAAAATCAGTAGCATCATTATATAGTATGATTGTATCAAAGTCAAACCTTCTGCTGCTGTAGTCCAAGCTGTCCAGCTCGTCAAGATAAACTGCAAAGCCAACCGCACCGCAATTTTTATTAAACTTTTTCATTAGATTATCATATCTGCCGCCACTTAGCACAGCGCGTGATAAACCCTCAATATACCCCTGAAATATAATTCCATTATAGTAATCCATATCGTTTATAATCGAAAAATCAAGATGGATACTGTCTAAAACTGTGCCCGGCAAAACGCTGCCTAACATCTGCCATAGCTTTTTAAGTTCCTTAAGCGCGTTTTCCATTTTTGTATTAATACATATATCAAAGGCCTTATCAAGTGTTTTGGCAAACGGGCCGGAAAGCTTAGTTAAAGCTGCAAGCTTGTTATAAAGCTGAATAGATATATTATTTTTTTCGCATATACTCTTAAGCACATGTGCATTTTTTGAGCGAATACAGTTAAGCACCTGCTCAACTGCCATATCGTCAACATCTAAGCTCTTAATAAGTTCACGAATAAACTCCATATGTGATATATCCAGCACAAAACGCCTTCCAATCCTGTCAAGGCTTTTTGCGGCAAGGCCTACCACCTCGCCTATTAAGTACAAATCAATTTGACCTATAAGTTCAAGGCCCAGTTGGGAAATTTCCTTATACTCCAGGCTATTGCGGTTTAAACGGTAAACATTTTCATTATAGTACAGCCTGCTGACACCTGACATGCCAACATCTGCATTTTTTGCTATCGATAATGTTATATCGGGCTTTAAAGCTAAAAGCTTACCGTGCAAATCATTAAAAGTGATTATATGATCATTGCGCACAAAATTTTTATTTTCCATATACAAAGCATACTCTTCAAACTTACTCACTTTATACTTAGAGTAACCGTAACCCTCATATAAAGCACGTAATTTAAGTGCTGCACGTTCGTCATTCTGCAATATACTATCTTTAATTTCCAAACTTTTAACCTCCAAATAACCAGCAATAGGTCCTTATTAGAATATAATAACACTTGCAAAGGATTTTTACAAGCTAAAAAAATTAATTTGCATTAATGCCTTGATTATTATTGGAAAAAGTATTATAATTAAAGTAATAATTTGTTTTGAAAGGAGCTATTGCAATGTTTCATGTCGGCGATAAGATAGTCTATCCTATGCACGGTGCCGGCATTATTGAGGGTATTGAATCCAGAATGATAAACGGCAAAGAAGTTTTATATTACAATATCAAAATTATTAGTGGTAATATTAAACTAATGCTTCCGGTTGAAAATCATTCTCAAATGCAGCTTAGGCCAATAATATCCAAGGACGATGCTAAAGATATACTTGAAAATTTTGATAAAATATCAGATAGTGAAGATACTACATGGAATAAGCGCTATAAAGCTAATGTGGACAAGCTGCGTAAAGGCGATATTCTCAACGTTGCAACAGTGCTAAAAGAGCTTATTAAACGGGAGCATGACTGCGGATTGTCGACCGGGGACCGCAAAATGCTAATCCTTACCAAAAATATTTTTTGCTCCGAGATTAATCTTGCTATTGGCATTGATGTAGATACGATTTATAAAAGCTTAACTTCCGCTATCCTATGATAGCGGTTTTAGTTATTAAAGGGGTGAGGTGCTGCATTGTTCGGATTTAAAAAACGCTATCAGTATACTGCCGCTGTAATTGTATGTGCCGGCAGCTCTACGCGTATGGGCAGCAAGGTAAATAAGCTTTTAGCAGTTATTGACAATAAGCCGGTTGCAGTACATACCCTATTAGCTTACCAAAGCTGCAAGCTTATAAATGAAATTATAGTTGTTACAAAGCCGGAGCTAATAACCAAGTTTAAAGAGCTGGGCTATAGATATAATATTACAAAACTCAAGTCGGTTGTTGCCGGGGCGGATGAAAGGAGCAAATCTGTTATAAACGGCGTAAAAGCCTGTTCAAGAGGTGCTAAATACGTGGCCATCGCTGATGGGGCAAGGCCGCTTACAATACCCCAGGATATTGAAAACACAATATTCGCCGCACAAAAATACGGCGCGGCAGCGCTTGGAGAGCCGGTTGTGGATACTATAAAGCGGATTGACCATAAAGATATGATTATTAAAACCGTCAGACGTGACCAGCTTATTAAAATTCAAACCCCTCAGGTTGTAAAAAAAGATGATTATTTAGTGCTGGCATCAGTAGCTGCAACACTGGATAAAAAATTTACAGACGATGTTTCAATTTTAGAGCACTACAATAAGCCAGTAAAATATATAAAAGCAACTGCCCAAAACTATAAGATAACAACTGCTAATGATTTAGATTTGTGTGAATACATACTCAAATCAAGGAGGAAAAAAGGATGAGGATAGGCCACGGATATGATGTTCACCGCTTTGAAAAAGGAAGGGATTTATACCTTGGCGGTATAAAGATTGACTATGAGTATGGCCTTTTAGGTCATTCGGATGCGGATGTGGTAATACATGCACTTATGGATTCAATCATAGGCGCATTAGCCATGGGTGACATTGGAACACTTTTTCCTGATAATGACGACAGCTATAAAAATATTGACAGTAAACTGCTTTTAGCAAAAGTGGCTAAGCTTTTATGTGATTTTTATCTTGTCAACGCAGATATTACGATAATTGCACAACAGCCTAAGCTTAAAGACTATATACCAAAAATGCGACAGACGATTGCTGAAATTTTAGGTGCTAAGGTTGATGATATAAGTATTAAGGCCACCACTGAAGAAGGCCTTGGCTTTACAGGCAGAAAAGAGGGCATTGCCTGCCACGCGGTGTGCCTGCTGGATAATAAAAAATAAGAGCTGTTTTTTAAAACAGCTCTTTTTTTACAAAACAAAATTTTAGGGAAAAGCCAGATTAATATTTGCGCTTTCTAGCAGCCTCAGACTTCTTTTTTCTTTTCACGCTTGGCTTCTCATAGTGCTCTCTTTTACGAATTTCCGAAAGTACGCCTGATTTAGCGCACTGTCTTTTAAATCTTCTTAAAGCACTATCTAAGGACTCATTATCCTTAATGCGGATTTCTGACATGGTTTTCCCTCCCTCCGCTTTAAACGACAATTCGCTATCTTGCGAATACGAGAATTATTATACAAAATACAAACATAAATGTCAAGCCTATTTTAAGCTTTTTAAAAACAAAAAGGGTGCAGTGCACCCTTTTTATTCTACTTTGCGACTATATTGATAAGTTTACCCTTAACATAAATAGTTTTTATAATCTGCTTATCCTTAAAAATGACGCTTAACTTATCGTCTGCCATAATCTTGTCCATTACATCTTTTTCGCTGCTGCCTACCTCAACAACTAGTTTGCCTTTAATTTTGCCCATGAGCTGCACCGCAATCTCAACCGTCTCATCAACTGTCTTGCTCTCATCATACTGCGGCCACTCTGCATGTGTCAAATCTCCAGCATTGCCAAGCTGCTGCCACATCTCCTCGCATAAGTGCGGCGCAAAAGGTGATAAAAGCTTAATAAATATTCCAAGTTCACCCTTTGTGACACTGCCCGTCGCATAAATTTCATTAAGCAGTGACATTAGCGATGCAATAGCTGTATTAAATTTAAGCGTCTCAATATCAGCAGAAACTTTTTTTATAGTCTGGTGATACGCCTTTTCCAGCTCAACGCGTATTCCGGCCTCTGAGCTTGTAATGTCCAAAAGCGAATAAACTCTCTCTAAAAAGCGCTTGCAGCCTTTTATGCTGGATGCGCTCCACGGTGCACTTTTTTCAAAATCGCCGATAAACATCTCATAAAGCCGTAACGTGTCCGCCCCGTATTGGTCAATAATATCGTCCGGATTAACCACATTGCCGCGGCTCTTACTCATTTTCTCTCCGTTTTCGCCAAGTATCATGCCATGGGAGGTGCGCTTTGCATATGGCTCAGGTGTAGGCACAACTCCAATATCATATAAAAACTTATGCCAGAACCTTGAGTATAAAAGATGAAGGGTAGTATGCTCCATACCGCCGTTATACCAATCAACCGGTGACCAATACTCAAGTGCCTCCCTAGAGGCAAGCGCCTTGTCATTATGTGGGTCCATATACCTTAAAAAGTACCAGGACGAGCCTGCCCATTGCGGCATTGTGTCAGTCTCCCGCCTGGCCGGGCCATTACATTTAGGGCAGGTTGTATTAACAAAGCTCTCTATCTTAGCGAGCGGGCTTTCGCCGGTGTCGGTGGGTTCATAGCTGTCCACCTCAGGAAGTTTAAGCGGCAGCTCACTCTCAGGCAGTGGCACATACCCGCATTTTTCACAATACACTATAGGAATTGGCTCTCCCCAATAGCGCTGTCTGGAAAATACCCAGTCCCTCAGCTTATAATTAACCTTTGGCTCCCCTACTCCTTTTTGCTCTAAAAACTCTACAATTTTCTTTTTGGCCTCATCAACTGAAAGGCCGTTTAAAAATCCGCTGTTTACCATAGTTCCATGGTCGACATCCGTATACGCTTCATTGCTGATATCGCCGCCTGCAACCACTTCAACAATAGGTAAATCAAAAACTTTTGCAAACTCATAGTCCCTTGTATCATGGGCTGGAACAGCCATGATAGCACCAGTGCCATAGGACATAAGTACATAATCAGAAATATAAATTGGTATCTGCTTATCGTTAACAGGGTTTATACCGTCTATACCCTCAAGCCTGACACCGGTTTTCTCTTTTTGCAGCTCAGTTCTCTCAAAATCACTTTTCATAGCAGAGAGCTTGCGGTAATTTAAAACCTCATCAATGTTTTTTATCTTGTCTTTATAAGTATCAATCAGCGGGTGTTCAGGCGATATAACCATATATGTTGCGCCAAATAACGTATCCGGCCGGGTTGTGAACACCTCAAGCTCACTCCCAACAGTAGTTTTAAAGCGAACTGTGGCGCCTGTGCTTCTGCCTATCCAGTTTTTTTGCTGGGTCTTAACCCGCTCAATAAAATCGACCTTATCAAGATCGTCAATAAGGCGCTGTGCATATTCGGTGATTTTTAACATCCACTGGCTCTTGACTTTGTGAACAACCTCGCTGTGGCACCGCTCACATACACCATTTACCACCTCTTCGTTTGCAAGCACAACCTTGCATGAGGTGCACCAGTTTACCGACATCTCTTTTTTATACGCCAGCCCTCTTTCAAACAGCTTTAAAAATATCCACTGCGTCCACTTATAATAATTGGGGTCAGTAGTATCAATCTCCCGCGACCAGTCAAATGAAAGGCCTAATGATTTAAGCTGCTTTTTAAAGCGCGCTATATTGTTTTTTGTAACAATCCTGGGATGGATTTTATTTTTTATAGCATAGTTTTCCGTAGGCAGCCCAAACGCATCCCAGCCCATAGGGTATAGGACATTATACCCCATCATGCGGCGCTTGCGCGCAACAATATCCAGAGCAGTATATGAACGTGGGTGACCCACATGTAAGCCTTGGCCTGATGGATAAGGAAATTCAACCAACGCGTAGTACTTGGGTAGAGTAAAATCGCTACTGGCTTTAAAACTCTCATGCTCGTCCCAATAATCCTGCCACTTTTTTTCTATTGCCTTAAAATCATATTTCATCCTCTAAAAGCTCCTTGTCAATAAATTCACTAAGCGGGATTTTCTCACCGTCAGCCCAAAGCCTTTCCAGCTTATAATACTCCCGCATATCTTTATAAAAAACATGCACAATTATGCTACCAAAGTCAAGCAAGACCCAGCTTGCCGAGGCATACCCTTCTCTATGCAGCGGCTCTAAGCCTATCTTTTTTAGCTGAAATTCAACCTCATCAGAAAGCGCTTTTATTTGGGTGCTGGAACTGCCTGTGCATATTATAAAATAATCAGCAATTACTGTAACATTATCCACTTTAATAACTTCAATCTCTTTTGCTTTTTTATCAAAAAGTGTCTTTACTGCAAGCTTAACCGCATCTTGAATGTTGCTCATTTACTCTCTTTCCTTTCCGCGTAATACTCATATGCTTTTAAAGTTTGAGGATTCATGTTCAAACCACGTTCTTTTATATATGAAATTTGTCTTTTAAGGGTAAGATACATCGCAAAGTCAATATCAGTTTTTGCCGCCTCTCTCATCTGGCCTATACCTGCAAAATCCCTGCCCGGCTCCAAAGTATCGGCTAAAAACGTGATTTTTTCTAACAAATTCATGCCACAGCGGCCAGTGGTATGATAGCGTATTGAATTTAATATGTCAACATCTTTAATTTTAAAATATTGCCCTGCAAAATGTGCGCCGCTTATCTGATGATATATCTTAGGGCTATTTAGTTCATCCTCTGATAATATTATATCGTTATGCTCAAAATATGCAAGCTGTTTTTGGTCGTCCCAGCATTTTGTGCAGTCGTGCGCCAGTGCGGCTACATACGCCTTTTCAAGCGGTACAGCGTGTATATACGCAAGTTTTAAGGCATACTCTGCCACTCTAAGCACATGCTTATAGCGTGACGGCTTAAGCTGCTGCTTATCATAATTAATTATATCTGTTACTACCGTGCTGCGTAAATCAGTAGATGATATATCAATAACATCAATCTCATAAATTGATATACCTTTGCATTTATACTTATCCTTAAGCAGCTTTGCATGCTGACTGATGAGCTTTTTATCGTTACCGCTTCTAGCTGCTGTGACTATGTTATACTGCTCTAAAAGTTTATCAAAATTATACCAGCGCTCAAAGGTCAAAAACATGTCAGAACCTATAAGCAGATACAGCTTGTCGTTTGGGTATAATGCGCCTAGCCTACCCATGGTATTATAAGTATAGTGCTTAACAGTGCTGTCATTTTCAATATCACAGATTTCTATTCCCTCTTGGTCATGAAACATCTGCTTTAACATATCACAGCGCACTTCAAAGCTTAGCGTAATTTCCCTTATCTTATGGACAGGATGCAAAGTAGGTACAATTATCGCTCGGTCAAACCCGCCCAATGCCATTACGGTCTTAAGCAAATGCTCATGCCCTATATGCGGCGGATCAAAAGTACCGCCAAAAACAACTGTTTTACTCATATCTCTATCTTTTTATCGTCAGACTGCCTGTAAAGCACAGCTTTACTGCCTATTACTGTAACAACTATACTATCTGTTTTTTGTGCCACTTCTGCAGCCGCTTCTTTTACTGTAACTGGCGAGCTTTCCAACACCTTAAACTTAACAAGCTCCCGCGCTTTCAGTGCCTTATCAACCAGTTTGATAAAGTTATCAGATACCCCGTCTTTACCTATCTGACAAATAGTATCAGTTGTAGACGCTATTGCGCGCAGCTTCGCGCGTTGTTTGCTGGTTATTTCCATTTAAAACTCCTTTATTTTTCTGCTAAATTGTTTTAGTGCACTTGCCCTATGGCTAATAGAGTCCTTAATTTCCGGTTCAAGCTGCCCAAAAGTCAGCCCGAACCCCTTTGGTATAAACACCGGGTCATATCCAAAACCATTTGTGCCTTTTATTTGGTCAGCAATGTCACCAAATACCTTACCGACAACACAAAAGCTTGTATTTTCATCTATAACGCATGCAATTGCTGAGGTAAAGTGTGCACTTCGATCTGATATTCCTTCCATTCTGCTTAGCAGCAGTTCAGTACGGCCCCTGTCATCAAGTCCATCCCCGCCATATCTTGCTGAATATACCCCCGGCTCTCCATCCAGAGCGTTGACCGACAGGCCGCTGTCATCAGCTATAGTAGGCACACCACAAAGTTCATATACTGCCTTTGCCTTTAAAAGCGCATTTTGTTCAAATGTGCTGCCTGTTTCATCCACCTCACACTCAATATTCATCTCTTTAAGAGATAAGCATTCAATCTCAAGCTCATTTAAAATTCTTTTAAACTCGTTGACTTTATGAGCGTTATTGGTGGCAATAACAAATTTATTTAATTTCACCTAATACCCTCTCCTGTTCCTTAAACAAAAGTTTACAGCCGGATCTTGCAAGCTCAATCATGCTGTCAAGCTGTGCCTTTTCAAGTTCCTTTCCCTCAGCTGTTCCCTGTATTTCAATAAACCCGCCGTTTGATGTCATAACAAAATTCATATCAGTGTCCGCACTGCTATCTTCTGTATAACATAAATCCAGCATCGGCTCGCCATCAGCTATACCGACTGATACGGCCGCAACGCTTTTTATGATAGGATTTTTTGTGATTATTTTTTGCTTTAATAGCTTGTCCACTGCCATCTTTAAAACAATAAACCCGCCTGTAATAGAAGCACAGCGGGTGGATCCGTCCGCATTGACAACATCACAGTCTATAACAATACTGCGCTCACCTAACAGATTAAGGTCTATCGCCCCGCGCAGCGCGCGGCCTATAAGCCGCTGGATTTCAGTACTGCGAGGTGAAAGCTTAAGCTTTGATATATCGCGGCTGTTACGGGTGAGTGTTGCACGCGGCAGCATTGAATACTCCGCTGTAACCCAGCCCTTTTCCGTGCCCTCTAAAAACGGCGGCACGCTTTGTTCAATAGTCGCCGTACAAATTACTTTTGTGTCGCCCTGGCTGTAAAAGACACTTGCGTCAGCATTTTTTACAAAGTCCTTTACAATGGTTACCTGCCTTATCTGATTGTTTTTTCTGCCGTCCTGCCTCATAGCTCCTCCTTAAATTAAAGCGTTTACAAAATCCTTGGCATTAAACTGCTGTAAATCGTCCATACTTTCTCCAACGCCAATATACTTAATCGGCAGCTTCATGCCGCGCATAAGTGCAATGGCCATACCACCTTTTGCCGTACCGTCAAGCTTTGTAAGCACCACACCTGTTAAGCTTGCGGCTTTTTTAAACTCCACTGCTTGGTTCATGGCATTTTGCCCAGTAGTCGCGTCCAAAACCAAAAGCGATTCAATATCCGCATCAGGCAGTTTTGAACCAATCACTTTATAAATCTTATTAAGTTCATTCATAAGATTAACTTTATTGTGCAGCCTGCCCGCCGTATCGCAGATTATAACATCCGCATCCCTTGCAAGTGCCGCGCTGATTGTATCAAAAACAACTGAGGCGGGGTCAGCCCCCTGCTGGCTTTTTATTATATCGACACCAACTCTTTGTGCCCATGTTGCAAGCTGCTCAGCCGCAGCCGCACGAAAGGTATCAGCCGCGCCAAAAATCACCTTTTTGCCTTGGCTTTTATAGATGTTTGCAAGCTTTGCCGCAGTGGTCGTCTTGCCCACACCATTTACACCAATAAGCAGTACAACACTGGGTTTTGTATTTAGCTTTACATCGCTTGGCACCTCAACCAAAAGCTTTTCAAGTATCTCTTTTAATGCGTCCTTAATCTGAGCCGGATCTTTTATTTTGTTTTCTTTTACATAATCACGCAGCTGTTCAATTATCTGGCCGCTTGCATCCACTCCAATATCTGCAAGTATCAGTGCCTCCTCCAGCTCGTCAAACAAATCATCATCAATGACACCAAAGGCCGCAAGCACACTGTCAATTGTGCCTGTAAATGCGTTTTTTGTTTTTGTAAGGCCCTTTTTAATTTTATCAAACAGTGACATTTTTAAAGCTTCAACTGCCTTTCCATCTCATTTACATTTATAGTAAGTAGTTTAGATATACCCTTTTCCTGCATGGTGACACCGTATAAAACATCAGCTTCCTCCATTGTTCCGCGCCGGTGAGTAATTACTATGAACTGAGTGTTATCGCTAAAATCTCTCAGCCGCGCCGCAAATTTAAGCACATTAACATCGTCAAGCGCCGCCTCAATTTCATCCACAACGCAAAACGGGGTGGGACGTATTTTTAAGATTGCAAAATAAAGTGCTATGGCGGAAAAAGCTTGCTCGCCGCCGGAAAGTGACAAAAGATTTTTTATTATTTTCCCCGGCGGAGCTACACGGATTTCAATATCACACCCAAGCACATCTTCAGGGTCACTTAGTATCAGCTCTGCTTTGCCGCCGCCAAAAAGTTCACTAAAGGATTTTGAAAACTCATGGTTAAGCTTTTCAAAGCTGTCAGAAAAAATTTGCCGCATTTGCTTTAGCAGCTCATTTATTATTTTTTCCAGCTCCTGTTTGGAATTTTTAAGGTCTGTCACCTGGCCAAAAAGGAAATCATATCTCTTTTTAAGCTGGTCATATTCGTCAATCGCGTCAATATTAATACTTCCCAGCTCTTTGATTTTCTTTTTAAGCTCACCCGCTTCTTTGCGTGCTGATGAAAAGCTTTCAATAGGCTTTGCAATCTCCCTTGCGTCACTCACGGTAAGCTCATACTCTAAAAGCTGTTCAACAATCCTGTCGCTTTCCACTGTAATAGATGAAAGCTTATTTTCAAACCTTGACGATTCTTTAAGCAGCCTCTCCTTTGTGTTCATCTTATCACGCTGCTGTTTTCTAAAATCACTTTGCTGAGCCTCTGTATCCTGGCGGGACTGTATTAATTCCTTAACACGCCCTTCATCACTTTGCTGTTCTGTTTGCTTAAGTTTAATCTGCTCATTCAGACTCTGTTTTTGCTGCGTGTAATTTTCAATCTGGGATTTTGAACTTTCTATCTGCCCGCTTTTTAACCTGCCATCATCGTCATAGGCATTGAGTTGCTTTTTTAGCTGTTCAATTACAGCCTGAATGGACTCAATATCCTTAAACAACCCCTGCTTTGACACATCACACTCAGATATGCTCTGCCTGATATTCTCAAGTTTTTGAGCATCCGCCTGGGTCTCAGTTTCCAAACTATCAAGTTCGCCTTGAGCTACGCTTAGTATAAGCTCCTGCCCAGCTATTTTCCCCAAAACAGCTTTTTGCTTAATTTCACAATCAGATACTGATTTTGTAAGAGTTTCTATTTCAATATTTGTCTGCTCTAAAAGCTCATTATGTGACTTAAGCACTGTCTGTTTATTTTCCAAAAGATTTTTAAGGTTTGCAAGCTGTTGTTCAAGAGTATGTATTTTTTCTAACGCCGCTTCAAGCTTAGCCGAAATTAATGCTTTGTCCTGCTTGGATTTTTCCAGCTTTACATTATGAGCTTTTATCTGCTGCTCATTCTTATCTAAATCTTTTTTAAGATTTTCAAGCTTTAACCCGCGGGTAAGAAGGCCTGCACTTTTTGCAACGCTCCCCCCCGTCATACTGCCGCCGGCGTTTATTACCTGGCCATCTAAAGTCACAATTTTAAAGCGGTTATCATTTGCTTTTGCAAGCTTTATAGCATCACTAATATTGCCGCACACTACAACTCTGCCAAGCAAAAAGTCCGCTACAGACTTTAAATTTGGATCAATAGAAATAAGATTATTTGCTATATCAAGATAATTTGTACCCTTAATATTTTGGCTGCTCAGCGGCCGGGTAGACAAATTGTCTATAGGCAGAAATGTAGCCCTGCCCCCCTGCCTGTTCTTAAGCAGCAGCATTGCGTTTTTGGCGCTGTTACTACTGTCAGTTACAATATTTTGAATAGATGCGCCAAGCGCTGTTTCAATTGCAGTTATATACTGGCTATCAACCTTTAAAAGTTTTGATACAGGGCCGATAATACCCTGTAAAGTGCCCTGCCTTGCCTGCTCCAAGACTATCTTTACACTGCCAGAAAAGCCCTCTAAATGCTTTTCCATGTCGCTTAATACCTTAATGCGGGAATTAAGCTGCTGATTTATAGCTAAAAGCTCATCATTTTGCTGCTTGATTTTCTCATAATTACCTGTTCTAATCTCTAAAATTTCCCTATAGCCGCTAACACTGTTGTTCTCGCTTTCAAGCTCGGCTTCTTTTTCTTTTATATCTTTATTAATCTGACTAATTTCACCCGTTAAACCATCCACTGTTTGCAGCCTTTGAGCTTTTGAGTCATTTAGGGTATCCAGCCGTTCAGCATTATTTTTAGATACCGTCTGAATTGAAATAAGCTTTAGATTTAATTCGTTTTTTTCAAGCCCAGCCTGATTTATACGCTCTTTAATAAGTGTTATCTTAGATTTTATTTGGTCGCTTGACTTTGTAAACTGCTGTGTCTGTTCATAAAGCTCACTTATTTTTTTATCTATCTGTGCTATTTCAGACTTTTTAGTTTCAATACTGCTATAATACTGATCAATTTGAGCTTTTATCTCATCAATTTTATTTTGGGACTGTGAAAGTTCATTTGTAAGCTTCTTTATTGACTGATTTTCAAACTCAATCTGTGTATCTAAAACAGCCAGCTGTGATTTTAAATCTGATATAAGCTTTTGGCGTTCATCACCTTTTGTCCTAATCTGTTCCAGCTCAATATTTATATCACGGTTTTTTTCAAACAGCTTATTTATTTCGCCCTCAATATTATCAATTTCAACCGTAATATCGTCCAGCCCGCCTTTTGCAATTTTGTAGTTTTCCTCAATGCTTTTGGCGCTTTCCTTAATACGGTCAATCTCGGCTATCCAAAGTGATACTTCAACTTCCTTTTTCTGTTCATATAAGCTAAGGTACTGCTTTGCTTTATCGCTTTGCCCTTTAAGGGCCGGCAGGCGCTCATTAAGCTCGCCAACAATGTCTGTAAGCCGGACAAGGTTATCGTCAGTCGCCGCAAGCTTACGCTCCGCCTCATTTTTGCGGTATCTGTATTTGGAAATGCCTGCAACTTCCTCAATAATCTGCCTGCGCTCATCGCTTTTAGGCGATAAAATCTCCGCAATTTTGCCCTGACCAATAATAGAATATCCATCCCTGCCAAGGCCAGTATCCATAAACAGCTCGTTAATATCTCTCAGCCGTGCGGGGTTTCTGTTTATAAAATACTCACTTTCACCGCTTCGATAATAACGGCGTGACACTGTAACCTCACTGTATTCGATATCAAGCTGCTTATCAGTATTATCAATAGTCAGGCTTACTTCTGCAAATCCCTGCGCGCGCCTATCAGCCGTCCCTGTAAAAATAACATCCTCCATTTTAGAGCCACGCAGTGTTTTTGTAGACTGCTCACCCATAACCCAGCGAATAGCATCCGATATATTGCTTTTACCTGAACCATTAGGCCCTACAATCGCAGTTATACCATTGCCAAATTCTATTTTGATTTTGTCCGGAAAAGATTTAAACCCTTGCATTTCAAGAGACTTTAAAATCAAAATATTCACATCCCAAAAGTTTAATAATAATTTATTTTATCAAATTTCAGCGTTTGTTTCAATACCTTTTTGTATAAACGCAGTCAATAATCGTATGGCACAATCAATATCGCCTTTATTGGCACACTCCACAGATGTATGGCAGTACCTAATAGGTATGCTGACAGCACCGACTTTAACCCCTCTGCCCCCTGTTTGAATGGCTGCTATATCACTGTCAGATTTTGCAAGTACATCTCTTTGATATTTTATATTATTTTCTTTAGCAGTGCTCTCCAAAGCATCAACAACAGAAGCCGTGCAAACAACACCTGCATCTCTAACTTTAACAGCAGCACCGCCGCCCAGCCTGCAGCAGGCCGGGCTGCTGTCGGGAGTTTGGGCTGCGCGTGTTACATCTACTGCAATTGCCAAATCCGGGCTTATCTCAAAGCCGCTTACTTTTGCCCCTCTCAGCCCTATTTCCTTTTGTGAAGTGAACACAAAGTACAACTCTCCATTAAACTCTTTTAAGCTCTTAATAACTTCCATCAAAACATAACATCCAAGCCTGTTATTCAAAGCACCTGATACGACTATATTTTCAGTTTCAAAAGCTATACTGTCAAACTTAGCGCTCATTCCGATATCAATCATATTAAGCGCCTCTCTACGGTCCTTAGCAAAAATATCAATATAGCAGTCACTAGTACCAGCATTTTTGATTTCAACTTTATCGCCCAGCGCAAAAATGCCGCGTACTCCGTTTTCAAAAGTTACAGTTTTATTTATCATACCGGCCACTTCAAACTTACCAACCGGTGCTGCTCGCACAAACCCATTTTCATCAATAAAAGTTGATATGAGCCCAATCTCATCAATGTTGGCCATAATCATTATTCTCGGGCCGCTGCCCTTTTTAACCGCAACAAGATTACCCAGTGTATCAGAATACACCTTATCAACAAAAGGTGTTATCTGTTGCTGTATATATTTAAGGACCTGTTGTTCCCTTCCTGATATTCCGTGTAAAGATGTAATATTCTTTAAAGCTTCAAACATATTTTTACCTCCTTAAATTGTGGCTATCCGGTTTAAAACCGCACTTACCAGCCGCTTGGTTTGCTCAATGTCTTCCAGCGACGCAACAGAGCATGGCGTATGAATATACCTTACAGGTACACTTATTGCAAGTGTATTTATTCCAGAGAGAGTCCGCTGGATACGCCCTGCATTATTTCCGCCCGCGACGGCACGCTTAAGCTGATACTCTATGCCGTGCTCCTTAGCCGCGTCAAACGCAAGCTTTAAAAAGCTGCTGTCGTAGACTGTTGACCCGTCCATAAATGATATTGCAGGCCCAAATCCCAATTTGCAGACATCGCTGTGCCGTGAATCGTCCTGAGTGTCCTGCGCGGTAGTGCCCTCAACTACAATACAGTAATCCGGCTTAATCTCATTTGCCGCACATCCTGCACCTATACAGCCAATCTCCTCCATTACTGAAAAGACAAAATAGGTATCAAACGGAACAGAGCCTTGTATAAGCTCAGTAAGTATCTGGCATCCTACCCTGTCATCCAACGCTTTGGCACGAACCAAGCCTTCCCCAAACTCAGCATATGAGGTTGCACAGCCCACCACATCCCCTATCTTTACATACTGCTCAGCATCTTTTTTATTTTTAGCACCGATATCAATATACATATCGCTGTGCTTTACCACCTTTTGCTCATCATCTTTTGTAAGCAGATGCGGCGCAGTCCGGCCGATAACACCTTTTATTTTATTTTTTCCTATAATAACCTGCTTTGACAACAGCGTTCTATCATCAATGCCGCCAATTTTATCAAATTTAAGATAGCCTTCATCGGTAATGGCGGTTACCATCAGCCCTACCTCGTCCATATGCGCATCTATCATAACTTTTATAGGGAAATCAGGGTTCTCACCACGTTTAAGTGCAATAATATTTCCCAGTCTGTCAACCTTAACTTCGGCATATGACTTTATTTCGTTTATAATGCCCTGCCTGATATCCCGCTCACTTCCAGATGTGCCAAACAAAGAGGTGTAGTAGCTTAAAAGCTTATTCATACAAATCATCCCCTTTTTCAATATACTGGCATAAAATCCTAAGCTCGCTTTCCATATCATCCAGTGAAAGTGTTTCAACTGAGCTGTGCATATACCTAAGCGGTATGGATAGCATTGCGCATTGTATGCCGGACTTGGTCATAACTATATGGTCGGCATTTGTACCAGTACGCATAGACATAACCTCAATCTGATATGGAATTTTATACTGCTTGGCGATATCAATCAATGCCTCTGTCATATGATCATTAAGTATGGGAGAAATACCGACCATTGCACCCTCCCCAAGTGCGCCAGCCTTTTCCTTAGACACACCGGGCGAGCTGGCATGAGTGACATCCAGTATAATAGCCTGATCAGGATAAATTGAGAATGCAGCATGAGCCGCACCAAAACCAGAGAACTCTTCTCCAGCGCTAAACACAGCATAAATATCAAATGCCGGGCGTTTATCACAAAAAGCCGCCAATACTGCAAGTACTACCGCGGCGCTGGCACGGTTGTCAAATCCTTTTCCGCTTACAACATTGTTTGCAAGCTCAATACAGCTGCTTCTAAGTACTACAAAATCACCCACACTGACATATTGCTCAGCAGTTTCCTTTTTAAGGCCTATATCAACAATTATGTCTTCTATCTTAACTGCTTTATCCCGCTCCTCTTTACTGCTCAAGTGCGGCGGGACAGATGCAACAACCCCCGGCATTATTCTTTTTCCTAATACTGTAACCTGTGCCGCAGGCAAAATGCTTGCAGCCACACCCGCATGATTTATAACATGCAAAAATCCCCTGTCATCGATTTCAGATACCATAAGCCCAATTTCGTCAATATGCGCATCCAGCATAAGCTTTTTTGCGCCGGGAACCCCAGCTTGCTTAAAAGCTATGATATTGCCTGCGCTGTCAGTTATTATTTTATCTGCAATCGGGGATAAAAGGCGCAATATTGCAGTCAATCTACTCTCCGCGCCAGATGCTGCATTTTCACTGCTCAGCTCAAACAAATAATTTTTCAAGTTACTCAAAACATCACCCTATTTCAAATTCTTAATAAGCTGTACAAACCTATCTCCACGCTGCTCAAAATTCTTAAACTTATCAAAACTAGCGCAGGCCGGCGACAGCAATACAATATCTCCGTTTATGCTCTCCTTAGCTGCTGTTAAAACAGCTGTATCAAAATCATCTATCACCTTTATTGGCAGCTTGGCCGAATCGTAACCCGGCGCGCTTTCAACCGCTGCTTTAATTTTAAGTGCTGTATCACCTGTTAAATACAATCGGCTTACTTGATTTAACACCTCAGCCCCCAGCTTGTCAAACGGCAGCTTTTTGTCGTACCCGCCCGCAATAAGCGCCACTTTTTGCTCAAATGATTTAAGGGTTGCAATTGTCCTTGTCGGTGATGAGCCGATTGAATCGTTATAATACCTTACACCATTATGCTCCCTTACAAACTCAATTCTGTGCCTGACCCCGCCAAAGCTTAATGCAACTTTTTTAATGTCCATACTGCTGCAAATGCCTTTTACAGCACATACTGCAGCCATGAAGTTATCCACATTGTGGTCGCCTCTAAGCTTTAAATTTTGCCGCTCAAGCAGCTTATTATTTGCGCCATTCTCTTTAAGATAAATGATATTTTGGTCGTAAAATGCCCCATCAATATCAAGCTTGCCTGAAAGACTAAAACCTAAAACGCTGCCCTTTGCTGAATTTGCAAAATTCCTTGTTATTTCATTATCCCAGTTTACAACTAAAATATCGTTTTCAGCCTGGAAACGGAAAATATTTGACTTTGCCTCAACATACTCATCCATGGACTTGTGAATATCCAGGTGGTTTGGCGATACATTTGTCACGACCGCAATATGCGGGCTTTTTTTCATAGTATGAAGCTGGAAGCTTGAAAGCTCTACAACCACATAGTCATCATCGCTTATATCAGCTATTCTGCCAAGAATGGGCTGACCAATATTGCCGCCAAGGTGCACTTTTTTCCCACTGAGCTTAAGCAGCTCATAAATCAGGCTGGTGGTTGTGGTTTTACCGTCTGACCCGGTTATGCCGATAATTTTACAGGGACACAGGTCAAAAAACACTTCCATTTCACTTGTAATAACACTTCCCGCTTTTTGGGCTTTAACTAGGTACGGATTATCAAAACGCATGCCCGGGGTCTTAAATATAATATCCGCATTTAAATTTTCAAGATAATCAGGGCCGGTGCACAGCTTTACACCCTGCTTTTTAAGCCCCAAAGCAATATCCCCTAGCTGGATTTGCGGCGTTTTATCATAGGCTGTCACCTTAGCCCCCGCATTAACAAGCATAGAAATAATGGGCGTATTTGATATGCCAATGCCAACAACCGCAACTTCTTTGTTCTTAACATAATTAAAAAAATTCGTTAATTTTGGGTTTTGCATTAATTAACCCCCTTATAATCACATATACATTTATTATACTGATAAATGTAAGATTTAGCAATAAATAATTGCAATTTCTCGCGAGAGTATGGTATAATATTTCAGCTGCGAGTAAGCCAGGCAGTCGCTGTGAAACACGTTTCATGGAGGAAAGTCCGAGCATCACAGGGCAGGATAGTGGGTAACGCCCACCGAGGGTGACCTTAGGGAAAGTGCAACAGAAATATACCGCCAGAGTATCTGGTAAGGGTGGAAAGGCGAGGTAAGAGCTCACCGGCCTGTATGGTGACATACGGGCCCTGTAAACCCTATCTGATGCAACGTCGATAAAAGCGAGGCTTGCCCGGCCGTTTGAGCTTTGAAAGGCGGCTTGAGGGATATGGTAACATATACCCCAGATAGATGATTGCCAAATACAGAACTCGGCTTATAGACTTGCTCGCAGCCTCAATTAGGAGGCAGTTTTTTGAACCATAAAAAACGTACAGTAATAATCAGCTGCGTATTTATTTTTTTAGTACTGCTTTGCTTTTTAGCATCTTTAATAATAGTTAACCATATAACATCAAAAAAATTAAAAGACCAAATCAGCGAGCTAAGCTTGCAGATTGAACGATATAAGGCAAATGAAAACTCTTTGCAGGAGCAGCTCGATAAGGCGGCAGATGAGCTTGAAAGCCTACAGTCTGAATATGACAAACTAAAAAAGCTTAAAGAAAGCCGCGGCGAATCAACTGACACAAGCACACCTATTGTATATCTTACTTTTGACGATGGGCCTTCTCTTAACACCATTAAAATTCTAGATATATTAAAGGAAAATGATATAAAAGCTACTTTTTTTGTTGTTGGCAATGATAAAGAATATGCAAAAGATATATATAAACGAATAGTGGATGAGGGTCATACACTTGGAAACCATACATATGACCACAGCTACAAGAAAATTTATACGACCAGTGATGGGTTCTGGCAGTCTTTTGACAAGCTGGACCATTTTCTTATGGACTTAATAGGAGTGAAAACCACTGTCATGCGTTTTCCGGGCGGTTCAAATAATACTGTGTCAAACAAATATAATTACAATATTATGAATACACTTGTAAAGCAGGCCAAAGAGCGCGGGCATATCTATTTTGACTGGAATGTTTCGTCTTTAGATGCTGTAAAGGCAGTACAAAGCAAAGAGGTTATTGTAAATGAAGTTTTAAAACAGACTAAGCAAAATAAAAAAAGTATTGTACTTATGCATGATTCATCTGAAAAAACAACAACAGTTGAAGCACTGCCGGAAATAATAAAGGCTCTTAAAGACCGAGGATGTGAATTTGCGGCGCTGGATGAAACGGTTGAACCAATTGAATATTTAAAGCCAGAATAAAGTACCAAATTTTATAGGTACTTTATTTTTTTGTATTGAAAACTTTGAAATTGTTAATTATAATAATATTATAAATAATTTATGTTAGGTGTGAATTAAATGGATATACAGGCATTATACAAGCTTTCATATGGATTATATGTGGTTTCAAGCTTAGACGAGAATCGCCCAGTAGGATGTATTGCAAATAGCGTCATGCAGGTTACAGCTGTTCCAGAAACAGTTGCGGTAAGCATACACCATGATAACTACACAACCAGCTGTATTGAAAAAAGCGGGATGTTTGCAGTGTCAATTTTACACGAAAAATCTGACCCTGAAATTATTAAAACCTTTGGTTTTACATCTTCAAAGGACAAAGACAAATTTAAAAATTTTGATTATTCTTACCACAGTAATATGCCTGTTATAAATGACAGTGTAGGCTATATTGTTTGTAAAGTTATTAATAAAATGCAAAGCCCTACCCACACAGTTTTTTTAGGCCAGGTTGTAGACTGTAACTTTATTAAAAAAGGTCAGCCGGTAATGACATATGATTATTATTACAATGTCATTAGAGGAACCAGCCCCAAAAACGCGCCAACATACTCTGCCGCAAGCACCAAAAAAGGTAAATATGTCTGTAAAATCTGCGGATATGTATATGACGGTGCAATTCCATTTGAACAATTACCCGATGACTATATCTGCCCAATATGCAAACATCCCAAATCCGATTTTGAGCTTATTAAATAGATTTAAGGCCATGGTTTTAAAGCCATGGCCTTTTTAATTAAATTTTACATACATCAACCCATTCTGTAAAATTAGAGTATTTTTCTAACTCGGCAATTGTCAGCTCTATTGCGCTGTTGCTGCTACCACATGCGGGAAAAACTGTGTTAAACCTTTTCAGTGACAAATCCAGATATACCTTTACCCCTTTATTAACAGCAAACGGGCACACACCTCCAACCTCATGCCCTATCAAGTCTAAAACCTGCTCTTTTGTCAGCATTTTTGCTTTTGCTTTAAAAAACTCTTTATATTTATGGTTATCAATTCTGGCATCGCCTGCAGTTACAATTAAAATCGGATGTTCATTTACCATAAAAGATAATGTTTTTGCAATTCGTTTTGGCTCACACTGTAAAGCTCTAGCTGCAAGCTCAACTGTAGCACTTGACATCTCAAATTCCCGCACACGCGTATCTATGCCATATTCCATAAAATAATCTTTAACTTTAGAAAGTGACATGCACAATTCCTCCAATCCTAGCAGGTTAATAATAGCACATATCAATACTTTTTTCAAGCAAACAATTTTTATTAAAAAATAAGCGCTAATTATCACACAAAATAAGAGCATCTTATTACTAAAATAAGCGATGATTATTACAATAAATAAACGCTGCTTACCACAAAATAAAAGCATTTTATTACAAAAAATAAGAGAGTCTTTTTACTAAAAATTGACCGGTATTTATCACAAAAAATTAGAGAGCCCTTTTACTAAAAATTAATCGGTGTTTATCACAAAAAATAAGAGCGCCTTTTTACTAAAAATTAACCGGTGTTTATCACAAAAAATAAGAGCGCCCTTTTACTAAAAATTAATCGGTGTTTATCACAAAAATAAAAGCGCCCTTTTTACTAAAAATCAACCGGTGTTTATCGCAAAAATTTAAGCTTCTTAATTACAAAAAAATAAGCGGTGCATTTTGCACCGCTTATTCTTTAATTAGTTTTTAGTCTGTGCAGCCAAGATACTTGGCAAGAACAACAGAGATTTCCTGGCGCAG
>ERZ826242.1248-NODE-1248-length-29060-cov-6.393415_pt1 | contig 29060 bp, 25 predicted proteins | sample MGYA00519871_ERZ826242 | MGnify/ENA primary metagenome ERZ826242 (study PRJEB31778, sample SAMEA3449226) | human gut metagenome | biome: human gut; feature: human-associated habitat; material: faeces | place: United Kingdom | collected 2010/2012 ...
CTAAATTTATTATTTAAAAAGTTAAAAATCACCCTTAAAAAAGAAAAATCACCTCATATTTTATAAATATTTGTTTAGTATAATATAGTTATAATTTAGAGAGGAGAGATACGTAATGTTAAAAAAAGTTATTGCATGCGTATTAAGTATCAGTATTATGTTATCAGTTGTATCTACTATAGTAACAAATGCGTCTGACAATAGTACCTTTAAACAGATGCTTGAGTCAAAATATCAAAATATTGAAATTGTAAATAAGTCAGAAGTGCGTTGGTGGATAGCGCAGGGCTTTCATACTGATGAAACCATAAAAGAGCAGGTACAGGCAATATACGATGCGGGTTTTCGCGGTATTGAGCTGTGCCAGTTAAGGGATAGTGATATTAATTCATCTATCTACGGCTACGGCTCTGATCAATGGGATCATGACTTAAAGCTTATTTTAAATATGGCGCTTGATTTGGGTATGACAGTGAGCCTTACATCGGGAGCAGGATGGTCCAGTGCTAATGTGCCCGGTCTTAACCCTGATTCGCAAAGCGCAAACCAATGCATTATTCAGGCTGAAGAAACTGTAAAGGCAGGCGCTTCAAGAAGCGGTGCACTTGCCAGGACTTCAAACATTCGCAGCGCTGCATCACTTATCGGTGTATATGCATACCGAAAAAATACCGCAACATCAATAACTAAAAACACATTAGCAGGTATTACATCATCGATTGAAACTGATACATCTGAGTTTACCATAGAAACCGATGTTATAATCGACAGTCAGAACACGGGATTTTGTTTTGGCGGCCGTAATACAAACAACTTTATTATGTGGCAGATAAATACTACCAATACAAAAGGTAAAGTATTGCTTTGCCCGCACGCACGCATAAATGGCACCTGGTCTAACACTACTTACGATATTACAGATATTGTAGGTAATGATATTATTGGCAAAAAACTGCATATGAAAATAGTTGTTAAGGACGGTAAGGTTTATACCTATTTTAATGATAACGATACTGCTGTAGGCCCTTACTCTCTGCCCTCCAATGTCGCGCTCAATTCTAATGGTGTTTTTTCACCGGGTAAGCTTTATTTTCGTCAGCAATGTGAGTATAAATACAGCAACAACGATGTTGCGCGATACGATAATATTACAGTAACTGATGCAAATGGAAATACTATTTATTCAAATGATTTCTCCTCAGACACGCTTGATGGCTTTGATGACGATCCAGGCCTTGTTCTTGTAGACGGTATGCTCAGAGTTGGCATAATACAGCAAGAAGGTTTAGGTGGTGATCCGGTTGAAAACGAGCTATACCTGTTGCAGACCCGCGAAAATGACAGTGATCCTGAAAATTTCACTATAGAGGGTGATTTTACAATTGAAAAAGAGAATACCTCTTTATGCTTTGGCGTTCGTGACCAAAATAATCTTATAATGTGGCAAATAAAAACTAAAACAGGCAACGACAATGTAAATGTAGCTCCACTTATTCGCAAAAATGGTTCATGGGGAGAAGGCGCGACATTTAATGTTACTGACTATATAGGCTATACCGCCTCTGAGTTAATTAACAAAAAAATACATATTAAAGTTCAAGTTAAAAACGGTGTAGCAAGTACATATTTTAACGGCAGCACACAACCTGCTTTTGAGTGGACTATTCCCGAAAGTGTGCCTAAAAATAGTGACGGTAAATTTACTCTTGGCAAAATTGCATTCAGACAAAAAACAAGTGCTACTTATAGCAATGAAGAGATAGCGCTTTGGGATAATCTTATTGTAACAGATGAAGACGGTACAATATTGTTTTCTGAGGATTTTTCTGACCCAAATAACACAGGATTTGAAACAAAAATGGGAGCAGAGGTTGTAAATGGTCAACTACGAGTTGGTACTGACCAGGAGTTAGATGGCAGTAAGGTATTTACTGCGGACGAGTTTTACGATTTAACAGACCTTGTAACTAACGGAACACTATCCTGGACGGCACCATATGACGGTGATTATATAATAAGGTATTACTATCAGCAGGGTACGGCACAGGCAAGTAGCCCATCGGTTACGAGCTCATATTGCATAAATTACTTTGACAGCCGTGGGCTTGATGCACTTAAAACCTATTGGCTTGAAAACGTTTTAAATGACAGTGAACTTAATGAGAAAATTAAAAATGGCGATGTTCAACTGTTTATGGACTCGCTTGAATACACTAATGGATCTGGATTTACGATTTGGCCTGAAGGCTTTGATAAAAAGTTTAAAGAAATTAAGGGCTATGATGTGACACCATATATGTATCTTGCGATTGGTGCACCTACACGCAGCATATGGGTATGGGATAATAATTCCGATCTTTATGGAACTTATACTCTTACTGACAGCAAGCTTGCAACCAAAATACTCAACGATATTTATGATGTTCAAACTCAGCTTTATATGAATGAGTTTATGAAACCATTTAAAGAATGGTTAAACTCTTACGGTATAACTCTTCGTGCACAAATATCCTACGGTAAAAATCTAGAGATTTCACAGCCGATTCAGTCGGTTGACTATCCTGAGGCTGAAAATAGGAATCAACGTAATCAGCTTGATATTTATCGCGTGTGGAGTGGCGGTTCAAAGCTGCAAAATAAAGTGCTGTCATCTGAAACTGGCGGTCTAAACAACTCGGCATATACATATACTTATCAGCGTCAGCTTCAGGAGGCTTATATTCAATACGCAGCCGGGTACAGCCGAATAATATGGCATATCTGGTCGGCAGATTATGGACCCAAGGCGTCCTGGCCAGGCTATGAAAGTGGCTCGGGATATGCAGGATATTATAAGCTTGGCACCCGTGAACCGTCCTACTCTGATTACGATGAGTTCAATATGCATCTCGGCAGAATACAGCAGCTTTTACGGGAAGGTAAATCAGGCACTGATATAGGTATGCTCTATACTAAATACGGCCAGCATCTGCCTTACGGTACAAATTCGGATTGGCTAAAACAGCATAGAACAATGCTATTTGGGTCCACCTTACTGCAAGACAATGGCTATACATATGACTATTTTGATTCCAGCTTTTTAACAGCGGACGGTGTTTATTACGATAAAGAGAATGGCACACTTGAGTTGGCGGGCTACAAAGCAATAGTTTTGTGGCAGCAGCAGCTTGCACTTGATGGAGCAAAAGCGTTACTGGACTATGTCAAGCAGGGCCTTAAAGTTGTTATCGTTGATGGCGCTGCAACAATATCGCCCTATAACGATGATGCAGAAGTTGAACTTGCAAAAGTAATTGAAGAGATTAAAACATATGCTAATGTAAAAACTGCTGCATCGCCTGACCAGGTTATATATGCGCTATCTGAACTAGGAGTATCTCCATATGCGGGATTTTCTGAGGCTAACCAACAGCTTGTCACTCAGGTAAGGCGCGATGGCGATAACCGATATCTGTATGTCTATAACTACTGTGACCAGTCACAGCATGGAAGCGCCAGTAAATCGCATGGCGATATTATCTCTACCCAAATTGTTATGGATGGCATATTTATTCCGTATAAAATTGACTCTTGGACAGGAAAAGTAACAGAGCTTGCTTCTTATTATCACCAAGACGGAAAAACATATTTTCCTATAACTCTTGAATACGGTGATGTAGCGCTTTACGCTTTTGAGGCGACAGATACACTTTATACTGCTAGTGATAAGCTATCGGATAATGCTTATTTTGAAAATGGTAATTTGTATGATAAGGTGCTTACAGGTAATACGTTTGATATTACCGATTGGTCTCTTACTGTTGAGTCGTGGACAGAAGGTCAGACGCTTTCACGCAGCGAAACTGTGCTTGGTGTTAATACTACTGAATACGTTAAAACGACTGCCAAAAACAATATTAATGTTACATTAGATACACTTACTACATGGGATAACATTGAAGCGGTAGGAAAAACAGTGTCAGGTAAAGGATATTACAGTGCGTCGTTTAATTGGGACGGAACTGCCGATGGTGCATATCTTGATCTAGGTAAGCTGGTGCAGTCTGCTAAGGTAAAAATAAATGGTGAGTATACCGATAGCGTTAATATAAACTCGCCGCGTATTGATATTTCCAGGCAATTAAAGATAGGCAAAAACAAAATTGAGATAATATACAGCTCAAACCTTACAAATGTTCAGCTTGCGCGAGGCGTTATTACTGATGGTATTGTGCCTAACAACTTCCTTGGTTATGATACAACATATATGTCGTACGGAATATCACAGGCAACTGTTATACCATATAATTTAGTTTGGCTAAACTCTCCTCCAGCTACTCCGGTAGTGGATACTAATGGTTATAGTTCAGGCGAATGGTCAAATAGTAATGTTACACTCTCTGTCTCCAGCCAAGCAAATGATAAGGTGAGACTTGAATATTGTATAAACGGCGGTGAATGGCAGGCTTATACTGAACCAATAATTGTATCTATTGAAACGGCAGAAACTGTATATACCTTTAAAGCTGTAAATGAATTTGGTGTCTCTAGCGAAGAAAAGTCTGTAACTGTAAAGCTGGATAAGACGGCGCCAAGTGGTGATATTGTAATTGAACAGAACTCAGTTAAGTCCCTAAGCGATAATATTGCATTTAGCCTTTTTTATAACAAAGATGTAAATGTGGAGATTAAAGCTGAGGATTCTATCAGTGATGTTAAGTCTATTAAGTATTTCCGTAGCGAACAGGCGATGACAAAACAACAAGTGGCCGAAATTATTGATTGGTATGAATATGACTCTACAATAACCGAAGCTGCAAAGGACGGAAAAAGGTTTGTTTACTATGTCAAGATAACAGATAACGCAGGTAATGAGACCTTCTTTAGCTCTAACGGTGTTTTATTTGACCTTACAAATCCTGAAATTTCAGGCGTTAATAATGGCCAAACCTATTATACCAACCAAAAGATAGAGGTTACTGACACTAACCTGGAAAGTGTTACTGTAAATGGAGATTTGGTAAATGCTGCAACGACCCTTGACGGCAATAAAGAAACAACATATACAATTGTTGCTAAAGACAAAGCGGGAAACCTGGCTACCGTAAAGGTCGAAATGAAAACTATAGAAAGTCTTTCAGAAGCAATAGATGGTATTACGCTTGACAATGTAACCTCTGCCGATAATAATAAAATCAAGCAATATATTGAAGTTTTATATACTATGCTTGAAGATGAAAATCTGATAGAAGATCAAAAAGAGATTATAGAGAATTTTAAAGACAATGCGCAGAAATTGCTTGATAAAATAAATGAGGCGTCACAGGCCAAAAACACCAAAAACATACAACAAATTAAGGATGTTACATTTGAAAATGTAACTATGGAAGATAAAAATTTGCTTAATAACGCTAAGGATGATGTTGAAAAGGCGATGGCCGATTATGCTGACAACTATACTGACGTGGAGACTAAACAGCTTGAGCAGACTTTAAATCAGATTGATAAAGCCTTAGAGGTCATTCAAAAGGTTGAAAATGTTGAAAAGTCAATAGGCTCACTGCCGGAAACTATAGGACTTAGCGAAAGTGAGACCGATAGACAGGTTGAAGTTGCATCACAAATGTATAACGCGCTGAGTGAGTATGAAAAATCACTTGTTACAGATGAATCGGTAAGTAAGCTTAAAAATCTACTGACGCAGCTAACACAACAGACGCCATCAACATCTGATGAAAACAGTTTGGACAGTACATCAACTTTGCTAACTCCAGATGAAAATATACCGTATGAGTCAACAACTCCTAATACTGGAGATAACATCAATATTGCGCTTTGGCTTTCTATCATGATGACGTCTTGCGCAGCTGTCATAGGCTTAGCCATTTACATCCGTAAAAAAAAGTATAGACAATAAAATATTATTTCCCTTGGCTATTTTCCAAAGGGTGGCACTTTAATTACGGTGGTGCTAATATTAAGTAATAAAGCCGAAATCCCTTTAATATCAGGGTTTTCGGCTTTATTAGTGGCGCGCCAGAAGGAATTCGAATCCCCGACCTTCCGCTTAGGAGTTCGCCCCAGTTTGCTAATCGCTTCGTAACCAAACACAAGAAAACCCAAGCGTTTACAGACTTTTTTCGTGTTTCATTCTCATCCATTCAAAAGGGTTTTATAGCTAAAATAACCTCTTTTTTTGCCTTCTGATTGGCAAGGAATTAGCAGAGCGCGCCGAAAAAGTTGATTGTTACACTGTAAAATATTATAAAGCTAAGACAAAGAAAAAGCAAGGTGGCTAAGTGAACCAAACCTTGCTTTTCTTCTCCTGTTATAAGGATTTTGCCAGCGTTTTCAGCAGTGCGGCCATCTCAGGATTATTCAGAAGCTTGAGAAGGAGCTGTTGATCCGTTTCCGGTTCTGCCGGTTGCGGCGCTGCCGCCTGCTCAATGGAGCGAGCATGAAGCCCATCCAGCTCATCCTCTGTTTTATGCCCGGAATAGAAGGCATCCTCAAAACGCTTGGCATTGAGCCGTCTGTCCTCGTCGATGATGTGAGAGTACACATCCGCCACCATCTTCAGCTGGGCGTGTCCTGAATCGCCTTGTACGGATTTCATATCGCCGCCGTTGAGTTTGAGTTTGTAGGTAATGCTGCTGTGCCGTAGGCTATGAAATACTACCTTCGGAAGCCCGTTATCCTCAATCAGCTTATTCAGCGCCCGGTTGATAACCTGCCCTTCAATGGGTGTTCCCATCGGAGAACAGAATACTAAGCCATAATCGGTGTACTCATCTCCAAAAAGTTCTTTCAGCTCATTTTGCTCTGCCTGACGCTTGAGAAGCATTTCAGCAACCGTTTTGGGCAGGAATACTTTTCGGATGCTGGTCTTGGTTTTCGGCTCTTTTAAGACCAGCGCAGTATGTTTGGATACCAGAATAGACGGAAAAACCTTTATCACGCCTTTGCCGTCCAGCATTTCCAACGACTGCTTTTGCACTCGCTGTAATTCCTTATTGACGAAGATGCTGGCGCAATCGTGAGAAATACTCTCAGCTGAAATATCAATGCAGTCCCAGGTGAGCGCGAGCATTTCTCCCATGCGGAGCGAACAGGAAAACGCCAGATTCAGCGCCAGCGCCAGGTTATCATCGTCACAGAGTTCCAGAGCATGGAACAAGGTATCCGCTGTCCAGATTTCCCTGGGCTTGGTTTCACACTTGGGAAGCGTAGCGTTCAGCACAGGATTTCTGGAGATCATTTCCCACTTCACAGCCTGATTAAAAGCATTCCGCAGGATTTTATGTATTTCCTTTACCGTCCTCGGAGAAAGGTATTCATTTCGCGGAGTCTGGTAAGGGCGGGGTTTCGCTTTAACGGTCAGCAAGTCCCGGTAGTATTTATCCATCACGCGCGGCGTTGCCTGCTCCAGCGGCATACCCCCGATGATTGGGTTGATGTAGTTATCAATCAAGGCACGGCGGCTTTCATAAGTGGACAGCGCCCAAGTGTTGATGCCGTAGATATTGATGTATTCCTCCAAAAGTTCCCGGATCGTCTTTGCTGTCGGCGCAATGAAAGTTCCGGTACTCTGCTGGTACTCAATCTGTGCCTTTCGCTTTTTCGCTTCTGCCTGAGAAGCGAAGGTTTCCCATCTCTGGCGCTTCACGCCGTTCTCATCCACGATATTATAAACGACGGAATACTTGCTCTTTCTTTTAACAATGGATGCCATCCTCATCACCTCCGTTTGCGGCTGAAACAATCCGATATTTGCTCTGGCCCTCGTACCAACGCTCAAAACTATCTTTGCATATCAGCTTGGTACGGGAAGTTTGAATTGTTTCAAAGCATCCTTTTTGAACTAAATAGTAAACATTCTTCCGGTGGGTCCCCAGCAGGCGGGCAACTTCCGGCATGGTAAGGGTTTCTCCATATTTCAGACGGTCGGCTTGCTGATCTGCCACGGTGCGGTAAAAATCTTGGGATTCATACCACGCCCAGAAGCTGGCCCGGTCAATCCGTGTCCGGTTATCCACCTGGATTGTTTGGAATGGCTTCTTTTTCAACAGGTCATACAAGGTAGCTTCCTGCAATCCTAAAAGGGCAGCGGCTTCCCGAATGGACATTGTGGTTTTCTCCCACTTGGAACCGGGCGCTTCTCCATTGACTTTCTTGTAATGGAACTGTCCGGCGTACCATTCTTCAAAGCTGTCCAGCATTATCCGCATCCGGCCAGCAGCCACTATCGTGCGAAACCGGTTCTGATGCACCAGCCAGTAGGATTCCACTTTGTTCAACCCTAATATCTGGCGCATCTCCCGGACAGAAATGCTTGTTTTCTTCTTTGAGGAAGGGGTGATGTTATTCATGTGCATCACCCCCGTTTCCACGGTCCAGCCATTCATCGAAGCTCTTTTTGGAAACCCGAATTTGGCCTCCCACTCGGATGCTACGGAAGTAATTCTTCCGAATCAACGCATAAGCCGTAGGGCGGCTGATGCTCAAAATATCCTGAATCTCCAGGACGGTATAGGTGCGTTTCTGACTGGAAACATCCACCTGTCCCGGCTCTAGGGCAGTCGTCACATGATTCATTGATACGATCTCCTTTCAAAATAGGCAAACAGCTGTTATGCCTATATTGTAAGGGATAAAGACCATATCATCCATGTTGTCGATCAGCCCCGCGACATACTTGACAAATTAACCTTGATTGTCCAGCCAAGCATCAAAGCTGGCTTTCGATACCCGGATATTCCGCCCAATGCGAATACTGTGAAACAGATTCTTCTTAATCAGCGCATAGGCGGTCGGCTGGCTGATTCCCAGAATATCCTGGATTTCATCAACCGTGTAGGTCCTTTTCTCAGGAGTATAATGGGCCTGCATGGTTTCTGTTTCACGGTTCATTTCAGCAATTCTTTCTTCAAACATAATATAACCTCCCTCCGGTCATTGCCGGGTATTATTCTCAGCAATTTGGTTCAAATGCTCTGCACTCTCTTTTGGGCACAAATAAAACTTTGACAGTCCTACACTGACTGCCAAAGCTCGATTAACCTCGTTCATTGAGGATTTCTTCAATTTTCCTATGTACTTTTTCAAGCGTCGCTTGTCCAATGTTCTCAGCTGTTCCAATAGAACAACCGATGGTTCATTCAGGCAATTTTTCAAATCAAGGCAGCAATGTGTAGGCAGCTTGGCTTTTACATCCGGCTTGCTTGTAATGGGCGCTACGATTACCGTAGGACTGTAACGGTTGCCAATATCATTCTGGATAATCAGAACCGGGCGAAACCCCGACTGTTCCGAACCGAACACGGGATCAAGATTTGCATAGTAGATTTCTCCCCGCAAACATCTCCGCATGGCTTCCAATCTCCTTTCAAAAAGGAAATATGTAAAAAGCAGCTGCACGGCAAGGATGAAATGTTTTCATCCACCACATTCTCCATGCAGCTGCTTTCTGATTTTACATTCACTCATTCTATTTGCCACGCACCCCGAATGATGGGGACATTACCGGTCGCCGCTGGCGCGGCTGTCATAACTCCGCAGCGTCGTTTTACTCGTGCGCCGCAGGGTTCCCCCCAAGTCTTTAGGAGGCCGTGAGGAAGTATCTTTAAGCACCCATATAGTCCTCGCGCCCGAAATGCCATCTTCGGGTTTCAGGCTGGCGTTGATCGCTGGGAGCAGCTTGGTTTCACCTCCTTAGCTGTCCGTTTCGGCGGCGCGCCTGATTCGCTCGTATATGGGATATGTACCGGTAATGCCGTCTATTCAGTTGTCAAGTTACAGAGAAGGGGAAAGAGAACTTGTCCTTCTATTAGTAGTGACAAAAACAGCTGAAAACAGACGCTCCATATAGAGCTTTATCAAAATTGTTTAGCCAATTTTTTTAATCCTTTGCGGATGCTGTCCCGCACCCGGCCAGGGTCTACACCTTCCGCCTGGGCGATCTCCTTTGGAGTCATCCCCAGATAGAAGTGGGCATAAATCCGCTTGGCCTGCTTATCCGGTAGAGCCATCACTGCAGCGTAGAGCTGCTCCCGCAGTTGCTTATCCTCCAGGATTTCTTCCGGCGTTGGCGGCTGAACCATCACTACTTTCTCAATGCCGTTGTTGCAGTCCAGGGAGTATTGCGCTTTGTGGCGATACATCCGGCGCGTATATGCAGCTTCCGCCCGGTTAGATGCCTGGATAACAGCCATCACTTCTTCGGTGACTTCTACAAGGGTATCGGTTTTATAGACATCGGGATATAATTCCCGCAGGTTGATATATTGCATTATGTACCTCCATTTCGGTTGTGGGTGGATGAGTGACCGAAATGGAGTGGGGGCGAACGGCACCGATATGAATCGGGCCAATTCCCTAAAAAACGACAAATAAAAACGCCAGCGTCCCATAATGGGAAACTGGCGCGACGAAATAGACTATTATTATACTGATGAACCTGCCATGATAATGCCGATACATGAGCGTAGTATTTCTGGGTAAAGCCTAGGCTTTTTTTGATCGCATCAAGTTTGGCGAATTACATCGCTGGTTTGCATCGTGCATGGCGGCATCCTCCTGTTGCCGCCGTAGCAATTACATATATCTGCAAAAAAATGGCGGCCTTGATTTCTCAAAACCGCCGTATAACAATGGATTTGTGCATGAGTAGTGATCTGCCCACAGCGGTTTTTTTCTTTTCTGCCGCTGGGCAGATGGAAGTTACTTATGATGTTTGCTATTAAATCAATATGCGTTCTAGTCGAGCGCCTAATCTGCTCAATATCTCGTTCGTGATGCTCTCTGTCTGTTCTGCCAAATCGTAGGCCGTGATCTCCAAGTCACCTGATTTTCCAATGAGAACAGCAATATCGCCTTGCTTGACCTCTTTAATATCTGTCACATCTACCAGCATCTGATCCATGCAGATGTTTCCAATAATAGGAGCAAATTGTCCGTTGATGAGTACACACCCATGACCGTTTGAAAGGCTCCGGGGAATACCGTCTGCATATCCAATGGAAAGCACTGCAATTTGTCGATTTTCTTTGGCCACATATCGCAGCCCATATCCAGCTCCTTCCCCTTTATACAAATCCCTGACGGAACTGACCCTTGCTTTTACAGACAACACTGGAAAAAGCGGAATAGAACAGTTTTCTTCATCCTGCCTGCTGCTTAGCATCCCATACAAGGCAATCCCTATTCTTGCATAGTTACTGGGGAACTCTGGATAATGGATGAGTCCATAACTAGCCGATAGATGGATGTTCGGACAGGAAATTCCGCGTTCACTTAATTTTTCCAGTAAAGTATAGAAGGCGTTGGCTTGCTGATAGGTAAATTCTCGGTCGGCAGCCGTCATACTGTCTGATACACACAAGTGTGTATAAATACCGTCAACCAGCAGATTGTCCATCTGAAATATCCGGCTGATTTCCTCAATATGATCGGAACGTATGCCTAAACGGTGCATCCCCGTGTCAATTTTCAAATGTACCTGGACTTTCTTCCTGCAGGCATTCAGACTTTGGGCATATGGATAGTCAACTACTGTCTGCGTCAACCGGTATTTCCAAAGCAACGGAAAAGAGTCGGGATGTGTATATCCCAAAATTAGAATTTTTCCGGTGATTCCATTTTTACGCAGTTCAACGCCCTCTGTGACGGAAGCCACACAAAAAGCCCGAATCCCGTTCTCCTGCAACGCTTTGGCAATTAGAACAGCCCCGTGCCCATAGGCATTCGCTTTCACTGCTGGCATTAACTGACAGCCGGGAGGAAGAAGCTGACTTAAAGCATCCACGTTCTGGTAAAGCTGTTGTTTGCTGAGTTCAATCCATGCGCGTGCTTGTGGGCTGGAATCCCTTCTTTTCTCCGCAGGAAGCAGCCTTACTAATACTACCGCTGACAAAACAGATAGCATACAAACGGCTAGATAGTGGATCAGGCTGTTATCCACCAGTATTGTTTCAAGGTGAATAACTTTCGCAAATCCCCGCACTGCAACGATCCAGAACGGATGAAAAAGATAAATCCACATTGACATGGTACGAAGCGTTTTTGCTGAGGGTTTGTCCCATGCCAAGGTCAACTGAAACAGGAAAAACATAGAAGGAATCAGCAAAAAATACATACTGTCATGCCGCTGAACCCCCAATTTATGCAGAAAGAGCCCCTCCAAAAACATCAAAAAAAGAGAACCGCTGGCACCGAGAATCAAAAGGACCTTTTTCTCCCTCCAATGAATCACTTTTAGTTTCGCTCCCATTACAAGAAAAATGGGAACATAAAACAGCCCATTCCGAGTATAGGAAAAAACCTGGAATAAAGCATCATAAAAGGACGCTATGGGGGAATTGGCAATGAAGCCGTAATAACTATCCCCAAATAAGCCAATCAAGTACAAGAGAAGGCAGCTTCCGGCCAATATGCGGAAAGGCAGCCGGGACCCCGCCCAGCAAACCAGCGGTACTCCTAATAAGACAGCCGGAAGATACCAAAGATGATAAAAAGTACCGTCAAATAAGACCTTGCGGATCAGCTCCCCAATACCTGATCCTTGAAAATGGCCTGCGTAAATATTAACGGGCAGATAAAGAAGGATGGCAATTCCATACAGAAAAATAGTTTTTTTCAAAAAGCGGAGAAGCGGCCTGCGGTCCATAGATTTTTCAAAAAGATATTGGGGGAGTAAAAAGTAGCCCGTTACCATTAGGAAAAATGGAACTGCTGTCCTTGCAAGCACCCTTGTCAAAAGAAAATCCGCGTTTGCGCTGAAGGAAGATAGTGGGGAAGTATGGATAGCGACAACCAAAAAGGCCGCAATGAACTTGAATCTGTCCAGTCCGCCGAATCTTTGCTTTTGTTCCATGACTATCCCCTCCATTCCGTGATGATATAACCATCCACGTTGTTACCGGAAACGGAAAGAGAACCATCCTCTGCGACTTCAAGAGAAACGCTTTCTGTATCTGCTTTCAGATAGAAGATTTGGATTTCCTGAGAATCCTTGTAAAAGGTATAGGGCTGATCTTGAGAAAATCGTTTCAAAAAATCTATGTATTCTTCCAGACAAAAATGGTGTTCCCGCATAATCTCTGCATGAGGTGTTCCCACATAACGAAAATGCCACGGTTCATGTGCAATTCCGGTTATATGTTCTTTCTCTCTTGGATAGCGTTCAATAAATCCGTAGGGTACGGATTTTTCACGGAACTGCTGGCAGATGCCGATGTAGGGAAAGTCTGGGCGGATAAAATCTATTGATTCCTTCTTCAAGCCTAGATCAATAGCAAGCCCCGTTTGATGCTCACTTTTCCCAGGAAGGGCTACAAATTGTTGCGTAAAGGTACGGCCATTATCTTTCAGGGATTGTTTGAAAATATCCTGTTGTTCTTTCAAAGAACGCCAGCCACTGACCGGAACAATCTGCTGCCATCCGTTGATTTTTTCCATAACCTGTGAAAGATGAGTTACCGTATTCTGTTCGAGCAAAATGTCAGCATTGCCAGATGCAGCAGGCACTAAATTCGGTTTTGCAAGGTTTTCAAAATAAGGATGCTCTGCGTTGACTAAAATCAATTCTCCTTTATAAATATCTGCCTGGGTCAAACTTATGGCTCTCATTCTCTCACCGCCTGTTCGATCAGCGCAGACACGATCTGCTCAAAGGTAAAACCCGCTGCTTTCATCATATTCGGATAGCGGCTATGAGTGGTAAATCCGGGAATGGTATTGACTTCGTTAAACACAATTTCACCGGAAGGAGTCAGGAACAGATCGACCCTCGCAAATCCCTGGCAGTCCAGCGTCCGATAAATGGTTTTGGCGGCTTGCTTAATTTGTTCTGCGGTATTCTGCGGGATTCTTGCCGGAACATGGATTGCAGAGGTCTTTAAGGTGTATTTTTCTGTAAAGTTAAAGAATCCGCCGGACAGTTCAATTTCATCCACTTCACCTACGGTTAAATCCTCATCGCCTAATATGGCGCAGCCCACTTCAAAACCAGAAATACATTCTTCTACGATTACCCGTTTGTCATATTCAAAGGCCAGTTCTAAGGCAGCTGGAAGCTCATTAGAAGAAGAAACCTTTGTAATGCCAAAAGAAGAACCCGCCTTTACAGGTTTTACAAATAGCGGATACCCAATTTTTTCGGCTTGCTGCAAAGCTGTCGCAACCGATGCGCTTTTCCCCAGTACAAAGGAAGCAGGAACGGAAATTCCAGCGGTATGTGCTAACTTGTGCGCCCGATCTTTATCCATACACAAGGCCGAGGACAAGACGCCACATCCCACAACGGGAATCCCCGCCATTTCAAAAAGCCCCTGAATCGTTCCATCTTCGCCGTTTCTTCCATGCAGCACCGGAAAGGCCACATCTATATGCAGTTTTTTCACTTTGCCGTTTTTCAAAAGCAGAAGATTATGCGAAGTACGGTTCGGTGATACCACAACCGGAGTACAGTCCTTCCCTCCACACCATGTATCCGAAACAATTTTTTCAATATCCCCCTCATATAAGAACCAATCGCCAGATTGAGAAATACCAATCAGAACAGGGGTATATTTTTCAGTGTCTATATGGCTGATTATCGAATATGCGGATTGCAGTGATACGCTGTACTCCGGGGAACAACCGCCGAAAATAACGGCAATTTTCTTCCGATATTCTGGGCAACGCCGCAAAAGTTCTTTATCAATTTTGTCTTTCAAGTATGGCTGCGTTTCAACGCGCTCCGCAATTTCTTTCAAAGTGCTGCTTATTTCGTTATCAAATTGATTCATCTTTTATCCTCCTATTCATAAGTGTTTTGATCAGCCTCTCCAATTTGGTTGTAGACATTGATGGCATCCAAAATGTGAAACTGCTCTGTTTGATGTGTCCCGTTGGCTTTTGCAGTTACCAAGATGTATTCCTTTCCATTGACCTGCGCCAAGCTCGCTAGGCATAGCCCCGCTTCTTCGGTATAGCCTGTTTTCCCTCCCAATATCTCGCCACCGGTTACTTCCGTGCTGTCCATATACTTGAATATCGTACTGTGAAAGGTAAAACCCTCCGGGTGTTGTTCTGAAGGAATGGTGCTATATCTGCTACTTGTGAAAGCATCTCGAAAATATTCATTCTTCAAGGCATATTGCAGAAGAATGGAAATATCCTCTACTGTGGAATAGTGTTCCGGATCATGCAGCCCCGTCGAATTGGTGAAGTGTGTATTTTTCATTCCCAATTCCTGCGCTTTATCGTTCATCAACGAAACAAATTCTTCTTCAGAACCTGAAATGCGGTCGGCAAATGCAAGACAGCACTCCGCGCCGGAGGGAAGCAAAACTCCATACAGTAAGTCTTTCAACCGAACTTCTTCTCCTGGTTGAAAACCGGCCATCGAAGCGTTTTGTGCGTAAAGCGGCGGGAAAATTTCATCGGGAAGTTGAACGATTTCCTCTAAATCCTTCGTATTTTCAATCGCCAAAATCGCAGTCATGATCTTGGTAAGGGAAGCAGGATAAATTCTATTGGTGCTGTTCTTTTCTTTCAGAATGGTACCAGAATCCAAGTCCACCAGAATTGCGTATGGACTGTATAGATTCTCCAAATCAATCTCTGCCATTTGAGGAACAATGGACGTATCCGGTTGGACCTTTTCGGGAATGGAAGATAAGTTATCTCCCAACCCGTCCATCTGCTCCGTTGTTAATTCTCCCGAAAACCAAGGAATCAGTACCCTGCTGCCAATAAAGAACAGCGAAAAAATGGCAAATACAATAATGAATGTTTTGAAAAAGACGCGAGATTTCCTTTTACGGCGTCGTTTCCTAGACCGGGAACGCCGGTTATTATATTGTGTATCCTCCATTAGGAGTTCACCTTCCTCTCCTGGAAAACAAAAAATCGCTCCTGAACAGTTCTTATTGTACTGAACAGAAGCGATTTGTACTTTAATATTTAGTTGTTCAATTCCTAAGAAAAGGCTAAGATGGGGTTGATGTTTTCCTAAGAGGACACAGGCAAAGTGATCGAGAAGGTTGTTATTTCGTCATGACTGTCTGCCGATATAGTGCCTCCATGCAATGTCACAATTTCTTTTGCAATGGCAAGTCCCAATCCCGCACCGCCTGTATTACTGGAACGAGATTCATCCAGTCGGAAAAACTTTTCAAAAATGCTTTCCAGCTTATGCGCAGGTATAGTTTTGCCTTTATTCTGGAAACATATTTGGACCTCTGTATCCGTCTGTTTGGCACTGATTTTGATTACCGTACCCGGATAGCTATATGCCACCGCATTTTTCAGGATATTATTGAATACCCGCGCCAGATTCTCCGCATCTCCGTAAATCGTCATTTCCTCATCTACATCCAACTCTGTGGTGTTCTGATGGGCCTGCAGCAACGGATAAAATTCATCCGTCATTTGAACCAGCATATAGTAGAGATCTATGGTTTCTTTTTCAAGGACGATGCCTTGAAGATTATAGCGAGTGATTTCAAAAAATTCATTGATGAGCTTTTCCAAACGCTTCGCTTTATCTAAGGTGATACTCACATACTTTGCCCTTTGTGGTGTAGGCATATCAACGGCCTCATCCAAAAGGCTCAAATATCCAATGACCGAAGTAAGCGGCGTTTTCAAATCATGCGCCAGGTATGCAATCAAATCATTTTTTCGCGCCGCTTCTTCTTTCAAAATTTGCTCATGGCGCTGCATGGTAAATTTTATCTCAACCATTTGGGTTGAAATTTCCGCATATTCTTTCGGAAATACTTCAACCGCCTCTTTTTCGCTTTGCATAAAGTCGTGCATCTTCTCGCTGATCTTTGTTATGGCTTTCCGCGTTTGAGATTTTGCATGAAAGTGCGATACAGTAAAAGTAATTCCGATCCCTAAAATTACGACACTGATAAATACGAGCAGTAACAATTTTTTAATTTCGGAATATACGGGCTGGCGAACGATACCGTTAGAGCTTATTTCGGGGATATATTGTTCCTGCGTTATCATATAATGTTCTTCAAACCAGTCCACAAAAGAACCGTTCAAAATATAGTCTACAAAATAGTAGATGCCGAGGCATAAGATAATGCCAATAACACAAGCCCCCAAAATCTTAACAGGCTTTGTAATTTTACTTTTCAATTTTATATCCACACCCCCAAACAGTCTTTATATATTTCGGGTTTTCAAAGGAATCGTCCATTTTTTCACGGAGATGCCGGATATGCACCGTGATCGTATTGTTGCTCTTGCTGAAATATTCATCTCCCCATATTTCATGAAACAGTTCTTCCGAACTCACAACCTCTCCTTTTTTCTGGCATAAGATACGCAGAATAGAAAACTCTGTAGGTGTAAGAGAAAGAGCTTTCCCGTTCAAAGTACACTCATGCGTTTTGATATTGATAACTAAGCCAGAATAGGTAATGACATCATCTGTTTGTGTTCCCGCATTATAATGCTTATACCGTCTCAGCTGTGCTTTAACGCGGGCCACCATCTCCAAAGGAAGAAAGGGTTTTGTGATGTAGTCGTCTGCCCCAAGGGTAAGGCCGGTAATTTTATCTATTCCTTCTCCTTTCGCTGTCAGCATGATGACTGGATACTGATATTTCTCACGGATTTTTTGACAAAGTTCAAAGCCATTCATATCAGGCAGCATTACATCCAAGATTGCCAAATCCAAGTTCTCGGTCTGAATACAATTCCATGCATCAGCCGCATTATAGAACTTAAACACCTGAAATCCCTCATTCGTCAAATAGAGAGAAACCAAGTCGGCAATTTCCTGCTCATCATCTACAATCAATATTTTGTCCTGCATAAGAAACTCCTTTATAACTTTACTTGTTTTTTCTGCGTCTGTCTGCCGGTTTCTCAGAGCCTTTTGGTATCAGCCAAACAGTTCCCATTTTTACTGCTCCCGGAATGCGTCCTGCAGTACACAAATAGTTAATCCATCGAGTGCTTACTCCCCATTTTTCACTCGCTTCTTTCAACGTCATATAGTCCATACAAGTACCTCCATGTTTTTATTATAGTTCTTTCGCTCGGAGAATACAAGCATATACTCGTGAACGAGAACCAGAAATCAGCATAATCATTCCTGCCAACCGGTACAACAAGGCTATTCCTTGTCTGAAATCGGCAGGATACAATATTATTGAGGTGAATGATTATGCCGATTGACGAATTGAAGGAATTGGGTCTGAAGCTGAAAGCTGCCCGGAAAGAAAAAGGCTTGACACAACAAGAACTCTCGGACATCAGCCATGTTTCCACAAAGCAGATCGCAAATATTGAGAGAGGGAAAATGAACCCTTCTTATCTGATTTTGAAAGCTCTGGCAAAGGTTGTTCCGCTTTCTTTGGATTCTTTGCTTGCCCCTGAAATTTCCCCAGACGATGAAGGCGCAAACAAGATGAAAATTCTCTACATGAATTGTCAGCCAGAGATGCGAGAAACGCTTTTGCACCAGACACAGGGATTGTCAGAGGAACTGACGGAGCTTTCCAGGAAATTTGAAAAAGAGTAAGCCAGCGAGCGAAAATGCTACTTTTCCCCGCTGGCTATTTTCATTTCTCGAAGAAAGCGGCAAGCAATGCTTGTGGCTATCCATACCGCCACAAACTGCTTGTTGAGGGCAGCGCCCCCAAGCCCCTTTGAACGCAGAATTTCATTCTGCGGCTGCGCGTTCTACGAACGCTTTTGACCAGGACCAGCTCACCGCTGGCCGTGGTCTTTTTCTTTTTCAGCATCGTGTTCCGCCTCCATATTCAGGAGCCGGTCTACATTAGCTTTGGCCGTCAAAAGCTCCCGCATTTTTTCACGGGAGCGCCGGTATTCCGCGTAGGTTTTCTTCTTTTCTTCTAACAGCTGGACATACTCAGTCTGCAACTCCTTGATCTTGGGCAGCTTCTTCACATTCATCTCATCAAAGGCGCTTTTGGCTGCCTGATGGAGCAGGATTTCCGCTTCATGCTCTGCCCGAAATTTCTTGGAGTACCCCGCTTTCCGGTAAGCCACATAGACCTCTCTGGTCTTGGCGTAATTGACGATATGGGTCCGCAGGACAGCAATCTCCGCCATACGCTTTTCGGCGGCCTTGATCTTCGCTGACAGCTCATTGTGATGCGCCGTAGCTGCTGCCGCCTTGTCCTGCAGTTCGGCATACTCCAGCAGGTTATGTTCCGTCAGAAAGTTCATGGTCTGGGCCATCTGCTTGAGGTTAAACACCTTTGCCCAGCGCGCATATCCAGCACCTTTCCCGGCCTGTAATTTTGCCTGGATGTCCACCAGCAGATTGACTTTCGGCGGCTCTGCCGGAACCGCTTGTTTCTTCCGAGGGATATGTTGCTTTTCCCCGGCCAGGACCGCACGGATTTCTTTTTCACTGTACCCGGCTCCTAGTTTCTCATCCATACGGGCTACATTCTCCCAGCCAGGGGCTTTGAGCCGAATGGATTTTCCGCGCTGGGATACCTCACATCCCATTTCGGCAAGCAGCTTCAGCAGTTCATCAAAGTCTGCCGGCTTCTGTTCCAGCGCCTGGTCAATCATTATCCGCAGCTGCTCCCGATGGGACGGCTTTGCCTGATCTCCCAGCCATTTGTTATAGCTTTTCCCATGTGGTTTCGGATTCTTAACTACGGACAGGCCATTCTCGATGCAGATTGTGTCGCTTAAGCGCCGGACGGCCTTTGTGCTGCCCCAGAAGTTTCGGAACTTCCGGTCACAGTCCAGATTGACAGAACTCCAAATGATGTGATTATGGATATGTGCTTTATCAATATGGGTACAAACTACAAAGGCATGATTGCCTTTGGTGAATCGCTTTGCAAATTCTACTCCCAGCCGGTTGGCTTCTTCCGGCGTGATCTCGCCGGGGAGAAAGGATTGGCGTACATGATAGGCGATTACATCATCCGAGCCGCGCACCCGTCCGGTGGCGGCAATGTACTGACGCTTTGCCAGCAGGAACTCAGCATCAGCGGTTCGGCTGTCACATCCATAGCCGGTGATAAGTCGGCCATTGTCCGTCTTATGCGGATTGGCCGCATAGTCAATAATATCGCTGATCGCTTGGCTTTCTGTGCGGCCTTTGCCAATATGCAGCGGCATGATACGAGTGGTTGCCATGAAGAAGCCTCCTTTCCAAAAAGAAACGGCCTGCCGAAGCAGACCGCCCCATTATTCTATCTGTTCTTCATCTAAAAAATCAATCTCGTCATCTGTTTCATCTAAATCCTGCGGTGGGAATCTCATTTCATATTGTTCTTTTGCCAACTCGCGTATCACCGCACGCTTATCTTTCATTCGGTTTTTCAGCCAGGAAATCTGCCCTTTTGATAGCCGCCAGGGAAGATTGATGATACGGTTGATCGTCATTTGTTCCGATCTATTCTCTGGTGGCAAAGATGCACAGGATTTACAGATATGAGCCACATAGCCTTTCCCTGAAAATTTTTCGTTTGCTTTATATTCTCCACAAACTTTGCAATAATGACCCTGTTTTTTCATAGGCTCGTTTCCTTATTTACAGAGAGAATAGAGATTGCGGGTGGCCCTCATGATTATATTCCACTCTAAATCCGCCGCATAGGAAAATTTCTTCTGGTAAGCTGTCCAAAGATTTTGCATGATTGGGCTGTTTTCCACTTCGTCAAACACTTCTTCCGCCTCCGCAAGATGTGCCTCTGTCCCGCGTTTCCGGGAGGTTGCCAGCAGTGCATCGTGAAAGATTTTCGGGTCCAATGTATCTCCGTGAAGCTGATTCAGAATATAGATGTCGTAAAAATCTCTCATGCGAGTATTGGTGGTAGCCCTTGTAATAATCGTTTCCAGCTTCTCTGCCAATACGGTTTCCAGATTGTATGCCCAAATATCAATGGAGCGATCTTCCAGCATCAGTTTGAAGCTGTACCGAACCTCTCTGGGTGTGATGGCATCTCCGGTAGAAATGTCTATTTTCAGCGGCGTTATCACACCGTCAAAGGTCGTCGTCATGCTGACCCGAATCCCCGGATATTCCGCTTCGTCCATGATTTCCGAAATACTTTTCAACTGGAACTTCACACCGTCGTCAATGGGAACTGTAACAATAGCGGAGATCAGATTTTCTACATCCTCCACATTCACATTGGCTCCTTTGACCGTAGCATCTAAATCCATCGTAGAACGGGCATCCAGTCCTACCATTGCCGCAACCAGCATTCCACCCTTCAATATAAATTTATCCCTATATTCGGAAAGGGAAATGCGCTCCAGAAAACGCTCCATCATATAATTTCGCATCAGAATCTGTGCATCCGCAGAATTTTTCCTGGACAGGTTGCGGATCAGGTCCTTTAACTGCCTTGCTGTCTTTATCATAAGAGTACCTCCAAATACTGCCGTAAAATTTTCTCGACCCGGAACATCCCGGCATAGCGCATCAGAGTCCGTAAATTTTTGTCTTTTCGTCGGGCGTAAGCCTTCAATGCCCCCTGAAAGGTCTGCGTTTCGATACTGCTCCGGCTGCGCAGCAAATCACAGATGGTTCGTTCCATATCATAGATTGGCACTGTATGACCAAAAGGCGTCTGGCCGGTGGTCAAGCCAATATCATAAAGTTCCGGTTTTATGGTGTAAACAGAAATCCCCTCTGCCTTTAAGCGGGTAGTGCTGTAACCTCTACGCACCGTAACCGCGTATGGGGATGGTTCCCGATCAGTCAGGTCATGGAAAAACAATGCTGATTCATGGGAAAACACTGCCTGACTGCACCGCAGGTGTAAAAGGAACATCGCATCCACCCAGGTATCTTCGGAAACATAAATTCCGTGAGCAACCTGTTGGAGATTTTTCTCTTTGACATATTCATAAAAAACAGGTTTTACAATTCCCCTGGCGATTACCTGAGAGGTTTGAAGCATTCCATTATGCTCTGCCAGAAGTACATCTAATTGTTCGAACCGTTCTGATTTTGTCACGCCTATCACTTCCTTTCGTGCTACCATTATACACGAATATAGCACGAAAGTAAATAACAGTAAAACATTCGGCGCACGGTTTTCGCCGAATGTTTGTCCTCAATATGCGCCCCATATTTTACCCATACACTTTGTCCTGAATGGCATATTTCAAGTCCTGCACCTTGCCCAGCATCCAGATCGCCGCTTTGGGCAGACCAAACGGGCTGATGAGGAACGCCAAAATCATCAGGATGATTCCGTTTTGCGGGGAGTATGTAATCAGCACCGCCACCCCCAGCAGAGCGAACACCATACTGATAAACCCCAGCACCAGGCCGGAAATATACACAAGCCCTACGCACAGCCAGATGAATACAGTCAGCATCAGAATCACCGGAGCCACCGCGATTTTAAGCAGCAGTTTCAGAATCAACAACAATGCCCTCATTTGGTTTCCTCCTCCCATCGTTTCCGCAGCCTTTGGCAGAACTGTTCCGCCAGTTTTTCATCGTCCTCCGTCACTTCTCGGCGGCCCTTTGTTATCTGGATTTCCTCATAGCTGCGATAATCGGAAAGCAGTACCTCAAACAATTCTTCCGGCGTCCGACAGAGAATCCCATCCACACAGTAACGGGAATCCCCGTTCCATGTGACCCGAAGATAGCCGCGCCTGCATTTCAGCACTTCTTCCTCTCTGTCACAGTTCAGATAGTCCTGAAAAATATTCAATGCCTTTTCAAAAGTTTTCATTAGTCCTCAGCTCCTTTATGGCGATCTCTTTTAACTTCTATTATCTCCTATTATCCTTCCGGTATATTCAAAAGACAAGGATACGGGCAAAAAGAAAAAGCGGAGGAAGGCGCGGCGAAAAGAACGCCGTTCCTCCCTCCGCAAATGGGAAATATACCCCTGTTACGAAAGTTTCGACAGCTGGGTCAGTATCTCTTTCACGCCTGCCCACAGTTGTTCCTGCCGCTGGGATATATCTTCCAAATCAGCTTCGTAAATCCGCCCTGTTTCATGCGCCCGCTTTGTCAGCTGGTTCAGGTTGTTGCTGGAATAGCGCATCAGGGAAAGAAGTTCCTTTAACTCCGGCAATTCCAGTTTTACCACATAACCGTCCAGCGCCATTTTCCGAAGATAGGCTTCCCGGTTCTTCGTCCCAAGTTGGGACATTTTCTGCTCGATCAGCGCCAGTTCTTCCGGCGATACCCGGAAATTCAGCTGAACCTCCCGTTTACGGTTAGGGCTGTTCATCGCTCCGGCTCCCGCTTCTTCGGGACAGCGGGCTTACGGGCGGGCGGCTCCTGCTTGAGCTGGTCCAGGACAGAGCGTTTCTCCGCTTTCTGGACAGAATTGCGGACTTCCCTTGCAAACAGATCGGTAAGGCCGGGATTGACGCTATCCACCACCAGATAAGCACAGTGTCGGGCGGAATCACTGTCCTCCGGCATGGGGACTGTCTTTGCCCAGGCTTTATTGTCACGGGAAATCCGTCCGTCCCCATCTTTGTGCCGGATGGTATTTGCCAAGATAAACTCCACACGGTCCGGCCCGAATTTCTTTATCACTTCCTTCACAGCGGAGCCAGTGTCCAGCCGCTTATCCCCATAGTGGGCATTGATTGCCTGCTCAACAGCTTCCTTGCAGGCGAAATTTGCCTGATAGGACGCCTGATACTGTGCCATCTCCCTATGCTCAGAGGCATAGGCAGCTGAGTGAAGGTAGACCGGCGCGGCTCGCAGTTCCTCCTGGGCCTTGCAGACATCATTCGCCCGGTTCTCAATGCTGTCCCGGATTACATCCATGTACCCGGTTTCCAGTTTCTCAAAATAGCGGTACACATCCGCCAGGGGGGAAGGGGAATCCAGAAGCGCCTGGGCCTGCGCGCCGGTCAGGTCCAGGTTCTCCATCGTCATCACTATATCTTCCCGGACCGTGTACTCATAGGCGTGATGCAGGATTTTTTCCGGGAGCTGGCTTTTCAGCCAGTCCCGATATTTGTCCTGCTCAGCGGCCATCTTCTCATAAAGAGCTGTATTCAAATCGTTAGCACTCATGTTATCGTACCTCCTGTTCATGCTGTTTGGGTTTCTTTTCGGGGAGTCGGGGCGGCACCGGACGTTTCAGGCTTTCCAGCACGGAAGGCCGCGCGCTTTTCGCTATCACGGTTTCCGGCTGGGCGCGCCCTTTCCCGTCCATGTTCAGCAGCGTGTCCAATTCCACCAGACGGTCGGATTTCACCCGTAGTTCTTCCTCATAGGGGAAAGGCTTGCCCGATTCCTCTCTGGCTGCGGCCTGCTGCTGGTAAAGGTTATCCAACTGGTTTCTGACTGCCTCCAGGCGCTGGGGCATCTGAGAAAGCGCATTGTCAATACGGGTGAGATTTCCACGTGGATCTGTGCCGAGTGTCGCCCGGTGGGTCATTTCACCTTTCAAAAGGAGCGTATATTCCTGTTTCCAGGCGGAAAACTCCACGGACATAGCAAATCCCCGGTAGCTGCCGATTTGCACCGGATCGGAGCCTTTGACCTCCTTGCAGGCATCCAACAGGGCTGCACCAGCGTTCTCCTTATCCGTCAGCACATCGCCCCGGACCTCCATTCCGGCAAACCCGTCCTCCGGATGGGGATGAGCAGCCAGGGTTCGCAGGTCTGCCTCAAAGCCTTTGATAAAGCCTTTGTTTTCTTCGATTTCTTCCGGAAAGTATTTCAGCAGCTGGTCCTCCAGCCGGTACTGCTTGCTCTGATGGTCTGCTTTCATCAGTTTCAGCCGAGATACTTCCACATCCAGGTCCATGCGTTCCTTGATGCGGGGGTCCCCGGCGCACAGGGCCTTAATTTCCGCAAAGGACAGCGCCGTTTCGTCCACATCGTCGCAGCTTCTAACAGGGCTTTTGCTGGTCATGACCTGGCTAATGAATTTCTGTTTGTTTTCCACCGTCTGCCACAGGTAGGCATCGAAAGTCCCCTCCGTCACATAGCGGTACACATGGACAAGAGGATTGCTGTTGCCCTGGCGCTCAATACGGCCTTTTCTCTGCTGTAAATCCCCCGGCCTCCAGGGGCAGTCCAGGTCATGAAGCGCCACCAGCCGGTCCTGCACATTGGTTCCCGCACCCATTTTTTGCGTACTGCCTAAAAGGACCCGCACCTGTCCGGTACGCACCTTAGCGAACAGCTCCTTTTTCTGCACCTCGGTATTGGCTTGGTGAATAAAGGCAATTTGGTCGGCGGGCATCCCCTGGGCAATGAGCTTTTGGCGTATATCCTCATAAATAGTAAAGGCAGGCTCGGATTCCGGCAGCGGAACCGCATTTTCCAGAGCGTGAAGGGTGGGATTGTCCAGCACCTTTGCCGCCTTTTTGGAGGAAGCAGCCTGTTGGGGTGTGGAAATATCGCAGAATACCAGCTGGGTCAGCTTGTCGGCGGCACCATCCCGCCAGATCTGCATGATATTCTCCACACACTGGTTGACTTTGGTGCCGGGTTCATCCGGGAGAAGCTGGTTGATGATCCGCTGGTCAAGGCCCAGCTTGCGGCCATCCGATGTGATCTTGAGCATATTGTCAACCGATGGGTCCACAGAGCCGCCGTGTATTTTGGACGCGCGCTCGGACAGCGCCTTTACCATTTCCTTCTGATGTTCGGTAGGCTGGGATACGATGTTGTGATACTCCACCTCCGGGGTTGGCAGATGGAGCTGGTCGGCGGTTTTAATATCCGCGATTTCCTTGAACAGATTCATCAATTCCGGCAGATTGAAGAACTTGGAGAAGCGAGTCCGCGCCCGGTAGCCCGTCCCTTCCGGTGCCAGTTCCAGCGCCGTCACGGTCTCCCCGAAGCGGGACGCCCAGCAGTCAAAGTGGGTCATACCCAGCTCTTGCAGCCGATCATATTGGAGATACCGCTGCATGGTGTAAAGTTCATAAGGTAGGAAACGCCACGCCATACTTCCTTTCGTCCGTGGTCTTGGCGTAACCCCCTCCAGAACCGTGCTTACACCTCTCGATGTACACGGCTCGCCATCTTTCATAGTTTAAGTGATTTTGTCTTTGCTTCTTCGTAGCATTTCGGGCAGAGAGCCAATGACTTCCGCCTTTTCAGTAGCATCAGTTCATCAAATTCATTATCAGCGTTCAAATCTTTTAAGCGCTTTACATGGTGCATATACACTTTCACGGGGTTTGCTCCGCACATCTCGCATTGTCCGCTTTTTAAACGTCCTGCAAGACTATTCGGTTTTATCTGCCCTCTGTATTTCGGCATAATGTCTACAAATTCAGGTGCGATATTGTTATTACGCCTAAATCCTTCATTGTAAAACTCACACCGCTTTGTTCCACTCTTGGTTTTGTAATCTGCGCCAAAGTCGCCCTTTACGCTACGGTATTTCTTATACATCTTCATAACAGAAGAATTATATTTTGCCGCCAACGTCTTTAAACAGCTTCCACGCATGATAGAATGAAATTTCCCCAGATTGCATACATTGATTGCTAACCTGTAATAATTGTACAATCCTCTGATTTCAGAATTATATTTACTGATGATTGCCACATCGTCTAATGGCATAAGCGCCCCTCTGTGGAGTGGCTTCCAAATCTCTTTGCCGTTTTCGTCTTTTTTGATTTTAAACGCACCGTATTCGTGCAGTTTCGCAATCCATTTTTCTTTCGGCATATATAACTGCACTTTTCCATACCACACCCGTTGCAGACCTTTTTTCGTCCGCTTTGTGTCCTGACTTCTTGATATTCTTATGTCGTATCCAAGATACCGCACCTTTTCAGAGGAATGGGTAACGTGAGTTTTCTCCTCCGACATTGTGAGATTTAGCTTGTCTTTTAGAAATATCTTTACCTGTTCCTTGATATTTTCAGCATCCTGCTTTGAACCTGTTATTGAAATCAGGAAATCGTCAGCGTAACGGTTGTATTGAAGTCTTTTGTAATTCTCATCCATCTCGTCTAAATGTGGTGTGGACAACATCACTTTCCTTGCTTCTTTAAATGCTGCTAGGTTTGCTTCTGTGCGCTCTATTTCCAGATTTTTCTGCGCTTTCCGATAAGCCCAGCGTACCTTATCATGGTCTTTGTGGACTTTACGGCTTCTTGTATCGCCTTTGTCAAAACTCTTTTTCATCCTTGCCATGAACTCATCAAGTTCATTCAGATAGATGTTGGCAAGTATCGGACTGACACCGGAGCCTTGTGGACTGCCGGAGTACGTTTCATGGTATGTCCACTGTTCCATATATCCTGCCCTTAGAAACTTCCACATCAGCGATATGAACGCTTCATCTTTTATGCGCTTTCTCAAAAGCTGTATTGTGATATGGTGGTCGAAGCTGTCAAAACAAGCCTTAATGTCTCCTTCGATTATCCACTTTGCACCAGTGAACAGCGTTACGATTTCTTTTAACGCTGTGTGGCAACTTCTTTTCGGTCTGAAACCATGTGAATTATCAGAGAATGTCGGCTCATAGATTGCTTCAAGTATCATACGGACAACTTCCTGTAACAGTTTATCGTCCGTTGACGGAATCCCCAATGGGCGCTTTTTACTGCTGTTTTTCTTCGCAATATAAACACGCCTTGCAGGGTTCGGCTGGTATGAGTGGTCTCTCAGCTTCTGAATGAGCTTTTCAATGCGCTCCATGCTCATACCGTCAAGAGTGAATCCGTCTGCACCTGCCGTCATGCTCCCCTGAGAGGTCGCAATATTCTGGTATGCAAGCAGATAGAACTCTGGGTTGTACAGGTTACGGTATAATCTCTCGTACCTGTACTCTTTGTTTTTTGCTTTTTCACTTAAACTTTTCAATACATTTTCGGGACTTCTCATAATGCCTCACGCACCTTTCCTTATTATTTGTATTGAAGAAAGACTGTCTCCCTTCGCCATGTGGACGGCTTTCCCGTCCTCGGACTACTACGGAGACTCTGTTGCCATAGTAAATATTCAGAGTCACTTTTCTCATAGCACTCATAGCCGATTTTCGGCATTTTACCTTAGGCAATCCCCGTTTAGAACTGTAATAACATAAGCCTGTTATGATTTCGGATGTGACGTTCGTCGTTTTCCATTATCCTATGGCTGATTTACTCTGGGTATCTTGTGGATACGCATGGCCGACTCATATCCACCAGAGTACATGCGAGTATAACTTCCTTACGCATGGAGCAACATTTTGCCCAATCTCCGACTGTCATTCAGGCAGTTTAGCTTTCATCCTTATTCATAACTTTTCGCCACTACCACGCAAACACTTTGGAAGTTTCCGTGTTTCGTGCCCTCCGACATGCTACACTCCCCATCGGGTTTCCCCTTTTGGATAAGTCGGGTGACGATAGGGTGCGGATTATTCCGCTTTGATACCTTGCCCTATTACTTGCTCAAGGTAAGATTATTACAGCCCCTTACGGGCGCACCGTCATAGAGTTGGAAACCGGCGTGCCGGTGGCAAAGATGACGCCCCGGCTGCCGGTGATCTCATCCATATATCTACATTTCGCGAACATATCGCTGGACTTCTGGGCGTCCGATGTGGATAAGCCCGCCACATTCCGCATCTTGGTGTATAAAAAGAGGTTCTTGTACGAATGTGCCTCATCAACGAATAATCTGTCTACACCCAGCTGTTCAAACGTCACCACATCATCCTTGCGATCCTCGGCTAACAGTTTTTCCAGTCTGGCCTCCAATGATTTCCGGGTGCGCTCCAGCTGCTTGATGGTAAATCGTTCACCGCCGCTGGACCGTACCTCCGCGATACCGTCTGTAATTTCCTCAATCTGTTCCCGAATGAGCCGTTCCTGACGCTCCCGGCTAATGGGGATGCGCTCAAACTGGCTGTGTCCCATAATAATGGCGTCATAGTCGCCGGTGGCGATCCGGGCGCAGAATTTCTTGCGGTTGTGAGTTTCAAAGTCCTTTTTGGTAGTGACAAGAATGTTGGCGGACGGGTAGAGCCGCAAAAACTCCGACGCCCATTGCTCGGTCAAGTGGTTGGGAACGACAAAGAGTGATTTTCGGCACAGCCCCAGGCGCTTTGCTTCCATTGCAGCAGCTACCATCTCAAAGGTTTTGCCCGCGCCTACTTCGTGCGCCAGCAGCGTATTGCCGCCGTACA
>ERZ826242.1252-NODE-1252-length-28976-cov-12.202241_pt1 | contig 28976 bp, 19 predicted proteins | sample MGYA00519871_ERZ826242 | MGnify/ENA primary metagenome ERZ826242 (study PRJEB31778, sample SAMEA3449226) | human gut metagenome | biome: human gut; feature: human-associated habitat; material: faeces | place: United Kingdom | collected 2010/2012 ...
TTTCCTGCTCCTGCTCCATCCAGTCCATGGTAGCAGTACCTTCATGAGTATCACCGATTTTATAGTTAATACCAGTATAATAAAGAATACGCTCTGTCAGTGTTGTTTTACCAGCATCGATATGAGCCATGATTCCAATATTTCTGGTTCTCTCAAGTGGATATTCTCTTCCAGCCAAGGTTTTTTCCTCCTATATTTAGTGTCCTATGCACAACCGGACTCTGTTACAAATCCGGTTCGCTGCATGAATCAAAAGCAAAGCTGTAAGCTTCTTACAGAAACTAGAATCTGTAATGTGCGAATGCCTTGTTTGCCTCTGCCATCTTGTGCATATCTTCTTTTCTCTTAACAGATGCGCCTGTGTTGTTAGCTGCATCCATGATCTCGTTAGCTAATCTCTCAGCCTGAGTTTTCTCTCCTCTGGCACGTGAGAATGCTGTTAACCAACGAAGGCCTAAAGCCTGACGACGATCAGGGCGAACCTCGATTGGTACCTGATATGTGGCACCACCGATACGTCTTGCTTTTACTTCGAGAGCTGGCATTACATTGTTCATAGCCTCTTCGAATACTTCAAGAGCTGGTCTTCCTGTCTTCTCTTCTACTGTAGCAAATGCTCCGTATACAATCTTCTGAGCTACGCCTTTCTTACCGTCTAACATAATGCTGTTAACAAGCTTTGTAACTACTTTGCTGTTGTACATTGGATCTGCTAATACGTCTCTTTTCTGAGTATGTCCTTTACGTGGCACGGTTCTTCCCTCCTTAATCATAATTTACTATACAGAACTCTGTCTGCATTGCCCGGTCTCCAGTCTCTGGATCCGGAGGACTTCATTTCGATTAATTCAACGGTACTCACAATGTAGTGGCAGATATCTGCCCTTCGTGTTCGTGCGGAAATATATCTCTGTGTGAAACAATTCCAACACTTACCATGTGATACTATTGGTTCGCTGAATTACAGTAACTCTACGCTACTATTTTGCAGCCTTTGGTCTCTTAGCGCCGTACTTGGAACGAGCCTGCTTTCTGTTAGCGACACCGGCAGTATCAAGTGTACCACGGATAATGTGATATCTTGTACCTGGTAAATCCTTAACACGACCACCACGGATCAGAACAACGCTGTGCTCCTGTAAGTTATGTCCCTCACCCGGGATATAGCTTGTAACCTCGATTCCGTTGGAAAGACGTACTCTGGCGATCTTTCTAAGAGCTGAGTTAGGTTTCTTAGGAGTAGCTGTCTTAACAGCAGTACATACACCTCTCTTCTGCGGGGAAGAAGTATTGGTTGGCTTCTTCTGTAAAGAGTTGTAACCTCTCTGAAGTGCAGGTGCTGTAGACTTCTTAACAGATGTCTGACGTCCTTTTCTTACTAACTGGTTAAATGTTGGCATTATTTTCACCTCCTGTTTTATTTGTATGAGATCATAAATTGATCTCGGCGTACGTATGCACGCTAAATCATTATATTAACCCTATCTTTTTTTGTCAAGTTCTTTTCCAAAATTTCCTTGAATTTCGCGGAATACGCGGGTAAAAAAGAGTTCTGCATGCAAAAAGAAAAGATGGAAAACTCCCAACGGATATCTTCCATCTATTCTTCCACATTTTTACATGTTTATACCAAACGATCAGCCATTTGCCCGTTTTCTCTGCTTCTCCTGTCTCTCACTGGTCAGAATCATATAGATTCCCAGCAGCATCACACCGATGCACAGAACATATTTCGGATTTAACGACTGTCCGGTCTTCGGCGTCTCATCCTTTACCTGCGAGTCATCCGCCGCCTGCGCATTATCCGCCGGCTGCTCCGTCTCCGCCGCTTCCGTCGTCTCTGCCGGCTGGCTTTCCGCCTGGCTTCCGCCTGCCGGTGTAATCACAAACCCGGAGGTTGCCTGCGCCGTTGAATCCGAGTGACGCTCATCCACTACGATGACATAATCACACGCATGCACAAAGGAAAATGACACATTGCCGTCCGCATCTGTATCAGACTGTCCCATATACTCCAGGATCTGATTATCTACATTATAATAGAACAAAGTGCCCAGCTTATTGGCGTTCGCCGCACCGACATTTACGGTCAGCTGCGCCGTCAGGCCAAACAGGTTGTCGTGCGCCAGATGCATCTGCGTTGACCATCCGCTTCCGGTTACTGTGCTCTGCAGGTTCGCCGGCACATTGCTTGTTCCCAGTTCCACGCCAAAATCCGTATCTGCTACAACGCTTGTGTCAATGCTGCTTCCGTCAATCGTCCATGAGATTCCATTTCCCATATCCAGAACCAGCGTCAGCTGCTTATCTGCCGCCAGTGTCAGAATATCCTTCGGCACAACCGTGGTGCCGTTCATGGTAATATAGATCGTTGAACCTGGATCCGCCACCGTCATCTGCGTGTAAATCGCATCCCAGCCCTTCAGTTCCTCATTTCCGGTGATATATGCGGTTCCCTGCTCTGCAAATCTGGTCGTCGCAGGCACTTCCGCCGCTGTCGGCTGCACATCTCCCTGTGTCTCCGCCGTCGTCGCTGCCGCCGATCCGGTACCGCTGCTCTGTGCGCCTGCCGCTCCGGCACTGCCCTTTACCGCACCGCTGCCTCTTCCACTACCGTTGCCGCTTCTGCTGCCTCTTCCAGATGATGTGCCGTTACTCTTTCCGCTGCTGCCGCTTCCGCTGCCCGTACTGCTGCTGTTATTACCACTGCTCGTGTTGCTGCTGTTATTGCTGCTATTGTTATTACTGCTGTTATTGTTATTGCTGTTGTCGCCGCTGTTATTGTTGTTACCGCTGTTATTATTGTCGTTGTTATTGTTGTTATTGTTGTTATTGTCATCTGCCGGTTTTTCCGTGTCCTCGGTCGGCTTCTCCGTATCCTCCGTCGGCTTTTCTGTATCCTCGGTCGGTTTCTCCGTGTCTTCCGTCGGCTTTTCCGTGTCCTCGGTCGGTTTCTCCGTATCCTCGGTGTCGTCCGGCTTATAATCCGTCACCACAATCGCACCGTACGTCTCCACCAGCTTCGGTGCAGCCGGAGCGCTTCCCGGCACTTCAATCGAGTGGATCTTGAAAGAAGTATTCTGCTCGCCAAACGTTTCTAAGGCTTTGCCAAGGCAGAGTGTCTGAATCTCACTGCCGTCAAACGCACCGTCTTCCACGGTTGTCACGCTCTCCGGAAGTGTCACTTTTCCAAGCTTGCAGCCGTAAAATGCATTTTCACCGATCATCTTGGTGCCGTCATATACCTCGATGGTTCTCGCACCCTGCGGGCAACGGTATAACGTAACCCCGTTCGCCGTGTAGAGCGCATTGTCGTATGACATAAAGTAAGTATTCGTCTCTTCCACATCAATAGACTGCATGTTGACACATCCGTCAAATGCGTCCGACGCAATGGTTTTGGTTGCCTCGGGGATCACGATGCTCTCGAGGGACTCGCAATTTTTAAATGCTTCTTTTCCGATCGATGGAAGTTCCTTGGAAATACTTAAGTCCGTCAGTCCCGCACACTCTGCAAATGTGCCGTCGCCGATTCCTTCCCTGCTCTCCCATGTTGCACTTTCCAGACTGGTACAGCCGTAGAACACATTGTCTCCGATCTTTGTCACGCTGTCCGGAACCGTGACCTCGGTCAGATATTCACATCCTGCAAATGCGTTATCTCCGATGGTTGTCACACTGTCCGGGATCTCCACCGATGTGATCGTCGTATTGAGGAATACATCATCATCAATTTTTGTAATATTGTCCGGAATGACAACCGCGTTCTCCGCTCCGACATACCCCTGCAAGGTTGTCCCTTTTATGACAAATCCGTCCTCCTGACCGGACGCTGCACTGAGCTCTCCTGGATAGATCATCACCACAAGCATGGCAACGACCAGCACATAGCCTATTTTTCGTTTTATCCGGTATTTCATTAGCACTCTCTCCCATCATCCTTTATTTCGACGCAGCCCCGCCCGTGAACCTCACGCGCGATCCCACGCTTTTACTCTGCTTCCCTGCATTTCTTTGCCACCAGAAACAGTCTTCCGTCTTCTGTAAAATTGTTACAGGTCGACAGGGTCAATAGCTCGTCCCCGTAGACCGGCAGATCTGTTCCGGTAAACACCGAGAGTTGTATGATATGATCGAGGTAGTCGTTAAACGCCTCCTCGGAATCCGCCTGTATAAAATCATAATAACGAAATTCCTGTGAATTCCGGTACTGCACCTTTGCCAGACAGACGGCAAACACTTCATAGGTGCCTTTCTCATAAATTGTATCAAATCTGATCTGCGCGTGCTCCCTCCAGTAATCTTCATCCAGATACTTCTTGAGACTTCCGAACATCGCACCGCTTTTCATGTTGTGTCCGTAGATAATAATATTGGTGCTGCGCTGCACCAGATCCGTTCTCGGATCCATAAACAAGGTTCCGTTGATATCGTCCTCCCCGTTTACATTGCGCTTCAGATAATAATCCCCGTCATTCGGGGTAAGCATGACCGGATAGTCAATCTTCGTCCCGTCAATGGTGATCCATCCGGCAAAATCACTGTGCTGCGCCACGATGGCTTCATATTCCGGCAGAACCGGAGGAGGCGGTTCGTTCTCCCGCTCCGTCTGGTCTAATCCCGCCGCAAGTTCCGGTGCATCCTCCGAAAAAAAGGTGTCATTGTCCACCATCTCTGCGGCTTCTGTCGGATTTTCTTTTAGCATCTTCAAATACTCATTCGCCTGACTGCCGCGGTGATTCGTGTAATCTGACCAGAAATACCAGCCAAAACATAGAATCGCAGCCGTCACACACACCGCACCGAGAATCTTTCTGCTGCGGTCCTGCGCCACCTGCCGGGGTTCCTCCCCCGCTTGTTGTTCCGGCGCCTGTGCCTGCGTTATATTTTTTGCCGCGGATTTTGCCACGACATCTGCAATATCAAGAAAAAATTTCTTGCCGACTTTGCTGCCGAACTTGATCTTCCCTGTTCGGATCAGCCAATAGAGGCGTAGAGCGGTTTCCGGTTCATTGAGATCGACGGTGCTCTGAATCTTTTCGATTTTCTTCGCATCTTCGAGTCCTCTGGCATATTCCTCTTCTGTGTCAAATGTAAAATTCCCTATCTTATATGCCGCCATGATCGGAACCGCTCTCCCTCCTCTCTGTCTTTATTTTGTGGTTGTTCCGGTAACTGCTCCGGTAAACTCACCGTAGTAAGTCTCGCCGTCCGCCACCAGGTAGCTTCTTACTTTATAAGAGTATGTTGTCTCTGCCGCAAGCTTTTTATCGGTATAGAAAGCGTCTCTGGTACGCGTTACCTGCTGCCACTTTCCATCTGCGCCGGCACGGTATACTTCGTATCCCGTCACGGCACCGTCGCCCGTCCAGCTGATGGACAGACTGTCTGCGGATGCGCCTGTCACAACCGCCGCGCCCGCATCGCACGGTCTGATGTCAAACGTCAGGTTCTTTGTCGCGGTGTAATTGCCCTTTCCTGCAACTGCCGCCACACCGGTACCTGCTTTGCGGTTGTTGGAATACATCAGTGTGTAGTCGCTTAAAAGTTCCAGGGCTTTGCCGTCATCTTCCACCGTCACGGTCGGCTTGATGTCAGATCCGGTATATACCTGTGTCTGAATCGAACCAATGTCGCACAGATGTATGCTCTTGCGCAGGATCTGGAAACTCAGTTCCTTAGTACCTGCATAATGGGTTCCGCTTGCTGTGATTACCAGCTTCGCTACACCCGCGTTGATGTTGTCTTCATAGGATACCGTGTAATCCTTATCTTTTTCCAGCTGCACACCGTCTGCCCATACTTCCGGCTCCGGTGTGATTGCTTTTCCGGTATATGTGTAAGTAGAAGAAATACCCTTCACTTCCAGTCCGTCGATCGGCGTCTGGTCTACAGTAAACTGCTTTGTAACGGTTCCTGTATAGTTGCCGGTTCCGGCAGCCTCCATTTCGTAGATTCCTGCCACTCCTGCCGGTCTGCATGTCACGGTATAATCGGTGTCTCTTACGAGTGCGATCTCACCCCACTGGAATGTTACATTCTGTGTAATCTGCTCTGAGTAGGATACCGTGTCCTCAAATCCGCTCATCACCACATCTTCATCGGTGATGTCCTTCGGTGTAATCTCGATGGTGCATTTCCTGGTTCCGCCGTAGCTTCCCTGACCGATCAGAAGAAGGGTCTGCGTTCCGGCGCTCATGCCATCGCTGTTGTTGTCAAATGCAAAGCTGTAGGAGTCTGTTGTCAGAACCGTCTCGCCGATGCGTACCTCCGTAATGCCCAGATCATCCGGCGTATAAGCGCTTCCCGTGAACGGGTAACTGTCACGCAGTCCTACAATCTCCGCCGGACTGATGTCGCTCGCAATATGAAACGTGGTCTGGCGGTAATTCGTAAATCCGCCGGTTCCGTTGATCCGCATCAGCACAGTGCCGATCTCTGTGTTGTCCGTGTCAAAGCTCAGTGTATAGTCCTCACCCTGCTTTAAGGTGTAATCGCCGCAGGTCACTTTGACTTCCGGAATCACCGGCTGACCTGTGTATGCCTGATTCGGAATCGGATCCACCGTAACATCCGCCGCTGCAATATCGTGGCTTACGATGGTAAACGGTGCCGTTACGCTTCCCGCATAGCTTCCTTTTCCGGTCACGGTCACAGTCGCTGTGCCGCACGCCTTGTTGTTCTGATAAGATACCTCATAATCTGTACCCGCTGTGAGTACATTGCCGTCCAGTGTTACCTGCACTTCCGGTTCCACCCCGTTGTCGCTTCCCATATACGGATAGGAAGTTCCGTTCGGGAACGTGACAATCGCTCCGTCAAAGCTCTTCTCCGTAATCGTGTATTCCACGGTGCGGGATCCCGTATAATTTCCGATACCGGAAATCACCGCTGTCGCTGTTCCTGCATTGATATTGTTGCTGTATGCAACGGTAAAATCGCTTCCCTCTGTCAGCTGACGTACCTCAACCTCTGTTCCATACTGATATGTCACAAGAACAGTCGGCTTCTTTTCCGTTCCGTCATAAGAAAAGCTGTCCGGAATCACTTCTACCGCAATCAGGTCGGTGCCGGATGACGGTTTTGCCAATGATTTCGCCACGATCTGGAAGGATACTTCACGGCTTCCGATTACGTTGCTTCCATCACCGGTAATCACGACTGTACCGGTTCCTACATTCGTATTATCCGCGTCTGCCTTCTTTGCAATGGTATAGCTTCTTGCCGGCAGAATGTAATCCGTTGATCCGATGGTTGTCTTCAATGAGAACTCCGGCACAATCTCCTTACCGGTGTACTCTCTGCTTCCGATCGCGTTCTGCGTTCCGTCAAGCACCTTCAGGTCGTCCATCTGAAGTGGGTTAATATCAAAGGTTACCAGCTTGATCAGACCAGCATACTCGTTCTTACCCTTTACCATAATGCTTCCGCCGTCTGTTCCCGCCTTGATATTCTCTCCATAGGTCACATCATAATCGGACGTGGACAGTGTCTTGTTCCCTATCTTAACGGTAACCTGCGGGCGGATCTGTGTTCCGCGGTACAGGTAGCTGCTCTCTACACCGCTTACCTCCAGAATTCCCGCATTTGCAACAATGCTGAAATTCTCTGTGAGTGTTCCGGTAAATCCGTTTTTCTCATTTCCGATTACCGTCACGCTCGCAGTCTTATCACCGATCTTCACGTTGTTTTCGTATGTATGAATCACAAAGTGCTTTCCGGATGTCAGCTCTGTTCCGTAGTAGCTGATGCTCGGGATTGCCTCCACCGGATCTCCGGTATACTGCTGATCTCCGATTGCCACCTGGATGCCTGCCTCCGAAAGATCCGCTTTGATCGGAACCGTCTTCTCCACGCTTCCCGCAAAGCCTCCCATACCCTTGATGGTAACTACTGCGTTGCCGACCCAGCTGTTGTCTGCATAGACCAGCGTATAGTCGGTATCTTTCTGAAGTGTTGTTCCGTTCAGCACAACACTGATCTGATCGTCAAACGTGATGTTCTTATCGCCGATTGCAATGTCCGTCTCTCCGGCATTCACATAATCTTTAAACCACAGTTCATCCGGAACGGTAATCTCGGCGTCCGCAATGTTTGCGCAGATCTTAAAGGTCTTCTTCACGCTTCCTGTGTAATTGCCGATTCCCTTGAGAATGACAACCGCGTCGGAGCCAATGCTGTCGTTCTTCTCATAAGTACAAATATAATCCGTACCCATGACAAGTTCTGTTCCGTTATAGTACAGCTTCGGCTGCGGTGTTGCCGTTCCGTCCACCAGCGGCTGCGGTTCGATCGCTCCGATCTTAAAGCCGTTTGCCGGTGTATATCCGCCATTGCCAATACTTGCAAGTGTGATCGTAAAGGTTGTGCTTCTCGATCCTGTAAAGTCCGTACCGTCCTTTGCCGTTGCCGTCAGCGTCACGGTTCCGCGGCTGGTATGATCCGCCCCGTAGGATACCGTGTAATCCGTCGTGCTGATCTTCTGTCCGTCATAAGTAAGCTTCACTTCAGGCTCTACCGGGCTTCCGGTATACTGTGTCTGATAACTTCCATCGGTCACTCCGCCGACAGAGAGCTCTACGCTGCTGTCCGTAAGATCTCTCGGTGCAATCGCAAAAGTCTTCTGCCATACACCGACGTATCCTCCCAGACCTTCCACGCTTACCGTTGCGGTTCCCGCGTGGATATTATCCGTATATGTCACGGAATAGTTAGAATCTTTTACCAGCTTTTTGTTGCCCTCGATCCGTGTTACCGTCACCTCCGGCTCAAATGCACTTCCGTCATAAACATACTGTGTGCCGTCGGTGAGTGCCGGGCAGCTGATCGTAAATTTGGTCTCGTTTGTGATGAGCTGGCCAATTCTGAATTCTGCCGTCTTGCTTCCGGTAAAGTTGCCGGTTCCGGTCACTGTCACCGTTGCGGTTCCGGTTCCTTTGTTGTTCGCGTAAGCCACCGTGTAATCGTTGACCGGGCTTAACGCATAGGTTCCGTCTCCAAATTCGTAGCTTACCGACGGTGCCGGTGTGACAGCCATTCCGTTGTACTCCTGCGCGTCGATCGGTGCGATCTTTACCTCCGGCTCTGCCAGATTCTTCGGCGCAATCGTATAATCTTTCGTAAAGGTTCCCTGATAGTTTCCTTTTCCGGTAATCGTCATCGTCGCGGTCCCGGCATCCACATTATTCTCGTAGGAAATCTTGTAATCATCCTCGCCGAGCTTTTTCTTCAGATCTGTGCACTGTACCGCAGGTACCGGTGTAATCTCTTCCGAAGTGTAAGTGTAGCTGGACTTTAATCCGCCAAGCGTGCAGTTGTTGTCCAGGCTTCTTGGCAGAATCGCAAATGTCAATATTCTGTCATCTGTTCCGTAGTAATCTCCCTTACCGGAAACGGTGATGGATGCCTCGCCGGCATTCAGGTTGTCCGCGTAGGAAGACTCGTCATACGCGATCACTTTCTCGATCTCATCGGCTGTCGTAAGCTTTGTTCCATCGCTCAGCGTCAGCTCGGTGATCTTCGGATACAGACGCTCGCCGGTGTAGGTCGTCTCGTTCTCATCCACCTTCCAGCTGATGATCTCGTCCAGGGATTTTCCGCTGATGGTGAATACAATAATCTTCGTTCCTGTGTAGTTGCCGTTACCCTGTATGGTCACATTTGCCATCGGTCCCGGTTTCTCGTTGTTCGCGTAGCTGCCAGCCACGATCGAATAGTCGGTCGGCGCAGTCAATGTCTTCTTATTATAAGTAAGCTTTATCTCACTTTCTGTAAGGGTCACTGCATTTCCGTCGTACGCTTTCTTGATCGCCTCGTAGGAAACACCGGTTGCAATGTCCTTCGGACGAATCGTAAAGGTTGCACTCAGTTTTGTGGCGCCGTCGCTGTACACATAGCATCCGTTTGCCGTCGGCTGATCCTCCAGCGGGATCTGCTCTACTGTAACCGTCGCCTCCCCGGCATTGATCGCCTGATCCGCGTTGGTTCCGTCACTGTAGTTGACCGTATAATCTGTTCCCTGCTCAAGGACGCTCTTCCAGAGTCCGAATCCGCCGTCCGATACCGAAATCTCATCCGCAGCAAGCGTAATCGGATCTCCTGTGTATACCGGGTTTTCTGCCGGATTCACCGATACATCATAATCCTCATCAAGCTTGGATGCGAGCAGATACTTGATCTCCTGTTTGCCATAGAATTTGCCCTTTCCGGTAATCGTTACCGAAGCAGTGCTTCCTTCTTTTGAAATATCCTTGATGCCGTCATACTTTAATTCGTAATCAGTTCCTTTTACCAGCGTATTGCCCTGGTTATCCGTGAGTGAAATCTCAAGCTGATTATCGTTTTTATTGTTGGAATACCACAGCATTGCCCAGTATGGTCCGTCATATCCTGTCACCATCCTGTCCGCGCTGTTGGTTACCTTAAGGTTCTTGTCGTTGATCAGTGTCTGGATATCTACCGCTGTAACCTCAAACGTCTTGGTAACAACGCCTGTATAGTTGCCGCTTCCGGTAATCGTCATCGTGTAGGTTCCGATGTCTTTTACCGTTGTCGGTGAACATGCCACCGTATAATCGGTTCCCTTTTTCAGTGTATGATCTGTCTTTGATGCGGAATGATATACAACACTCTCTGTCGGAAGCGCAATCTCTGCTCCCGTATAGTCAAACAGCTCTCTGTCAATGCTGGCAGTAATCTTCGTGCTTGTAAGATTGCACTGGGCAATCGTATACGTCAGACGTTTCGTTGTACCGGTCTTAAAATTGCTGTTGGAATCGCTCGGCGCAATCTCAACGCTCGCCGTACCTGCAAATATCTTGGTATCCGCAGAATAGGTCAGCTTGTAGTCCGACTCCGGAAGTGTTACCATGTCCGCGCCCTGCGCAAACTTTACAACCACCTTCGGCTTCACGTCTGCTCCGTCCGGAGAATATTCCATCTTATAGTTTGCAGTGCTTACCTCGGAGCCATCGGCATCCACATAGTAGCATACCGCCTTTGACATGTCCGCCTGCTCGATTGTGAATTTACCGGTCACTGCACCGCCGTATGTTCCCATACCCTGCAGCGTAATGGTTGCTGTTCCTGCATTCGTGTTGCTTGCGTAAGTAACGGAGTAATCCGTTCCCTCAACCAGTCCCAGATCGTTGTTGCCGCTCTTCCAGGTAATGTCCGGTTCCGGTGTCTGTGCATTGCCGTTATAAGTTACAGCCGCTGCCGTCACTTTCTGGATCAGGTCTGAGAGATCAGCGCCTGCCGCCTGATACTCCACCGTGTAGGTTCCCTGATAGTTTCCGATACCGGTGATGACACGGCGGTAGGTTCCGTTTCCGGCATTGATAATATCTGTTCCGACGGTGTAATCCGTCCCCTTCTCCAGCGTCATGCCGTTGTAGGTTGCAGTGATGACCGGCTCCTTGTCCGCTCCTCCTGCCGCAGCAGCCGTCACCGTCACAGCCATACCGACTTCTTCCTGATCCTTGTTGCCGATATCTTTTGCCTTGATCTCAAAATTTACCGTCTTTGTTCCGTAAAGGGAATTCTTTCCGGTAATCGTCAATGTGGCTTGTCCGACATTGACATTGTCGGAATATACCGCATCGTAATCCGCCTGGGAAATGGTCTCCCCGTCCACCAGAAGCTGGAATGCCGGTGTCCACTCACTTCCGGTATATACATAGGAAGTCTTGTCAAAAACAACATTCGCGTCCGCCGCATTGCGCGGTGCACCGCAATATCTCTCTCCGGTATAGTTGCCGGTACCGGTCAGTGTAATTCCTCTTCCTGTCTTGCTGAGGGAAATCGTGTAATCTGTTCCTTCAACCAGATTCTTCACGCCGTCTACGGCATCCGCATCTGCACGCGCCGTATCCTTTACCTCTTGGATGCAGGCTGCAAGTATGGCAGATGCATTATCCGGGTCTGCCGCCGCGTCAGCCAGCACCTTATCCCAGTCAATACCGTCCTGCAGTGTCACTTCCACTGCCGCGTCTGATATATCTTTCTGTGCGATCACGTATTCCTTCTGAATCTTTCCGCTGTAACCGTTCTGTCCTGTAATGTACAGGTAATAGGTTCCCGCATTCACAAGCGCGGTTGTGTCCGTGGCAGGATCAAACGTTGCTGCCGCGCCACCAACCATCTGTGCATAGGAAAGCTGGTACTGATCGTTCTCTTTTAATATGGTATCTCCCACCTGTACCGCAACGGATGGAATCTGCTGTCCGCCGTTGTATACCGGATTCTCCGGGCTGACTGTCACTGCATCCTCTGAGAGATTCGGTGTGACCGTCAGATTACAGGTGTAGCTTTCTCCTGCATAAGTTGCCGTGATCGTCGTACTTCCTGCGGCAACACCCTCAATGGTTGCCGGGTTACCTGTACTGCTTACTTTTGCCACCGCTTCATTGCCGGAAACCCACGTTACCGTTCCCGTGGCATTCTGCAGTGTGAGATCCTGATCCGTCCAGCCCTCGCCGATGGTCATACTGTTCTTATTCAGCGCTACAGCGGCACTCTGCTTCACATTGCTGCTCTGCAGCGCCGCCTGATCAGCCGCATTGGAAGAACTTCTCCCGGATGCTGCAGTCACATCATAGGTATATGCTATTACCGCCGCACAGCTTCCGTTCGCTGTATACATATCCTGCCAGCCGGCATTGCCGAGAATATAGCTCTCTCCCTCTGCCGTACCGCCATATACATAAAAGGACGCCCCGCTCAACCGGACGATCACAGAAAACCTGGAACCATTCTCCATTACCTGATTCGCCAGCCCTGCGGAATAAGTATTCTTTCCTTCCTTCACGCTGACTTCCTTTTGGAAAATGCTCGTTCCCGCATCCGGCGCCATGCCTTCTACATCCTTGTAATATTCCACGGTAGCCGTTGCCTTGTTGCCGTCATCCACATGTGCGTAGAAGTCAATACTGTCTAACAGTTCTGCTCCGTCCGCATTGCGGTTCGCTGTAAATACCGCAGCTACAGCCTGGGCCTCGCACGGCGCTCCCGCCAGTACCCCGTCTCCGTTCCGATAGGTGTTTACCGTTCCCTGTCCTGCCCAGACAGTCGTCGGCCATTCCACCATCGTCACAATCAGGCATACTGTCAGCATAAACGCCGAAATTCTCTTGCATACATCCTTGTACATACGCGCCATCTCCTTTGATCTATCCCTTTAGCGTTCGTCCCATTTTATGAAACTCTAAATTATACCTTATCTATTTTATCGACATCTTTTCACGGTTCTTTAACATCTTTTCAAAAAAAACGAGGCAGCCATACATTATCTGGCCGCCCCATTCTGTAATGCAGATATAATCTGCGCTTTATTCTTCTGTATCCTCGGACTCTTCCGGCACATTCTCCTCTAATGCGTAATTCTCATCTGCCACATCAGTGTCATCAAAATCGTCGAAATCATCGAATGCAATCTCCTCGTTCTCATCAATATCCGAGCTCAGCTTGATATTGCGGTATCTCTTCATACCGGTACCAGCCGGGATCAGCTTACCAATGATAACGTTCTCCTTCATACCAATGAGCGGATCAACCTTACCCTTGATGGCAGCTTCCGTCAGAACCTTTGTGGTCTCCTGGAAGGATGCTGCTGACAGGAAGGAGTTGGTTGCAAGAGAAGCCTTTGTGATACCAAGCAGTACCTGCTTGCCTTCTGCAAGCTCCTTGCCCTCTTTCTCCAGAAGCTCATTTGTATCCTCGAAGTCAAGCGTATCTACTAATGTTCCCGGAAGCATGTCGGAATCTCCGTTTGTCTCCACGCGGACTTTCTGCAGCATCTGGCGCACGATCACCTCGATATGCTTATCGTTGATCTCAACACCCTGCAGACGGTATACACGCTGTACTTCGCGAAGCATGTAATCCTGAACGGCACGCACACCCTTGATCTTTAAGATATCATGCGGGTTGACAGAACCTTCGGTCAGCTCGTCGCCGGCCTCTAAGAATGCACCGTCCATAACCTTGATTCTGGAACCGTAAGGAATCAGATATGCCTTGCTCTCTCCAGTCTCATTGTTTGTCACAACGATCTCACGCTTCTTCTTGGTATCTTTGATATTGGCAACACCGCTGAACTCGGTAATGATCGCAAGTCCCTTCGGCTTTCTTGCCTCAAAAATTTCCTCGACACGCGGAAGACCCTGTGTAATATCGGTACCGGCAACACCACCCGTATGGAATGTACGCATGGTAAGCTGTGTACCAGGCTCACCGATGGACTGTGCCGCAATGATACCGATTGCCTCACCAACCTGTACCGCCTGGCCGGTTGCCATGTTGGCGCCGTAGCACTTCGCACACACACCCATGTGGGAACGGCAGGATAATACGGTACGGATCTTCACCTTTGTAAGCGGTTCTCCGTTCTCATCCACACCCTTGCTCATAACAAGTGCTGCGCGCTTCGGTGTAATCATATGATTTGCCTTCACGAGGACATTGCCCTCGGCATCGCAGATGGTATTGCAGGAGAAACGTCCTGTAATACGCTCCTGAAGGCTCTCGATCTCTTCCTTGCCATCCATGAATGCAGTTACCCACATACCAGGGATCTCTCTGCCTGTTCCCTCACAGCAGTCAGACTCACGAACGATCATATGCTGTGATACATCTACCAGACGTCTGGTCAGGTATCCGGAATCGGCGGTACGAAGAGCGGTATCGGACATACCTTTTCGCGCTCCATGCGCAGACATGAAGTATTCCAGTACGTCAAGACCTTCACGGAAGTTGGACTTGATTGGCAGCTCGATTGTTCTACCGGTTGTATCTGCCATAAGTCCTCGCATACCGGCAAGCTGTTTGATCTGCTTATCGGAACCACGGGCTCCGGAATCCGCCATCATGAAGATATTGTTGTACTTATCCAGTCCGGAGAGAAGTGCATGTGTCAGCTGCTCATCCGTCTCTTTCCATGTCTCTACGACTTCCTTATAACGCTCTTCCTCTGTGATAAGACCACGCTTATACTGCTTTGTAATGCGGTCTACGGTATCCTGGGCGTCCTTGATCATCTGCGGCTTTTCCGGCGGCTCGGTCATATCGGAAATGGATACGGTCATTGCCGCCCTGGTGGAGTATTTGTAACCCATCGCCTTAACAGCATCCAGCACCTCGGCAGTTCTGGTTGCGCCGTGAATATTGATGACTTTCTCAAGGATCTGCTTATTCTGCTTCTTTGCTACGAGGAAATCGACCTCGAGCTTTAATTCATTGCCCGGAATGCTTCTGTCTACAAAGCCCAGATCCTGCGGGATAATCTCGTTGAAGATGAAACGTCCCAGCGTGGACTCTACGATTCCGGTAATCTTTTTTCCATCCGGCATGGTCTTGCTCATGCGAACTTTGATTCTGGAGTGAAGTGTTACCGCGCCATTCTCATAGGCGAGGATTGCTTCGTTGACACTCTTGAAGAATTTGCCTTCTCCCTTTGCGCCCGGTCTCTCCTGTGTCAGGTAGTAAATACCAAGCACCATATCCTGTGAAGGAACGGCTACCAGTCCACCGTCAGACGGCTTTAACAGGTTGTTCGGAGAGAGCAGCATGAAACGGCACTCTGCCTGTGCTTCCACAGAAAGCGGAAGGTGAACAGCCATCTGGTCACCATCGAAATCGGCGTTGAACGCGGTACACACAAGCGGATGAAGCTTGATTGCCTTACCCTCTACGAGGATCGGCTCGAATGCCTGAATACCGAGACGGTGCAGTGTAGGAGCACGGTTCAGCATAACCGGATGCTCTTTGATGACGTCCTCGAGCACATCCCAGACCTCAGTCTGAAGTCTCTCGACCATCTTCTTCGCACTCTTGATATTATGAGCGGTTCCGTTTGCAACAAGCTCCTTCATGACGAACGGCTTGAACAGCTCGATTGCCATTTCCTTCGGAAGACCGCACTGGTAAATCTTTAACTTCGGCTCTACGCAGATAACGGAACGTCCGGAATAGTCAACACGCTTACCAAGCAGGTTCTGACGGAAACGTCCGGACTTACCTTTTAACATGTCGGACAGAGACTTGAGTGCTCTGTTACCCGGTCCTGTAACAGGACGTCCGCGGCGGCCGTTATCGATCAGGGCATCTACAGCCTCCTGAAGCATACGCTTCTCGTTGCGGACGATGATATCCGGTGCGCCAAGCTCTAAGAGTCTTCTCAGGCGGTTGTTACGGTTGATGATTCTTCTGTACAGATCGTTTAAGTCGGATGTTGCAAAACGTCCGCCGTCCAGCTGTACCATCGGACGCAGATCTGGCGGAATGACCGGGATGACCGTGAGGATCATCCACTCCGGCTTGTTGCCAGACTCACGGAATGCTTCTACAACTTCCAGTCTCTTGATGATGCGCGCGCGCTTCTGGCCGGTTGCGTCTGCAAGCTCTGCCTGAAGCTCTGCGGAATCCTTCTCAAGATCGATCGCGTGTAACAGTTCCTGGATTGCCTCGGCACCCATTCCGACACGGAATGCATTGCCGTACTGCTCTCTGGCTTCCTGATACTCGCTCTCGGAAAGCACCTGCTTATACTGTAATGCCGTGTTACCGGCATCCAGTACAATGTATGATGCAAAATATAATACCTTCTCAAGAGTTCTCGGAGAGAGGTCAAGAATCAGTCCCATGCGGGACGGAATTCCCTTAAAGTACCAGATATGGGAAACCGGAGCTGCGAGCTCGATATGTCCCATACGCTCTCTACGAACGCTTGCTTTTGTAATCTCAACGCCGCACCGGTCACATACCACACCTTTGTAGCGGATCTTCTTGTATTTACCACAGTGGCATTCCCAGTCCTTGCTCGGTCCGAAAATCTTTTCACAGAACAGACCATCCTTCTCAGGCTTTAATGTTCTGTAGTTGATCGTCTCAGGCTTCTTAACCTCGCCTCTGGACCACTCATGAATCTTCTCCGGTGATGCCAAACCGATCTTAATGGCATCGAAAGAGATAGACTGGCCTGTTGCCTCTTTATTCATTGTCTCTGGCATTTATGACACTCCCTTCTATCTATTCTTCGTCAAGAACGTCGTCTGATGACTCATCAAAAAACTCAGAATCGTCTTCATCCTCTTCCTCATCTTCTACGTCTACCAGTTCCTCGTTCTCTGTATCAAACTGCTTCTGGGAGAATCCCATCTTTGCAAAGGACTCGCTGTCTTCAAATGCAAAATCCTTATCGCCGGAAATGATAGAATTCAAATCGGTATTACCGTACTCACTGGTCTCCATGAGTTCTACTTCGTTGCGGTTCTCATCGAGCACTTTGACATCCAGTCCGAGGGACTGCAGCTCTTTTAAGAGAACCTTGAAGGACTCCGGAATACCCGGCTCAGGGATATTGTCACCCTTGATGATCGCCTCGTAAGTCTTCACACGTCCGACCACGTCATCGGACTTCACTGTCAGGATCTCCTGTAAGGTATAAGATGCACCGTAAGCCTCGAGTGCCCATACCTCCATCTCTCCGAAACGCTGTCCACCGAACTGTGCCTTACCACCTAACGGCTGCTGCGTTACTAAGGAGTAAGGACCTGTAGAACGTGCATGGATCTTATCGTCTACCAGGTGATGCAGCTTCAGGTAATGCATGTGTCCGATTGTAACCGGTGAATCAAACGGCTCTCCGGTACGTCCGTCACGAAGCTGTACCTTTCCGTCACGGGAAATCGGCACGCCCTTCCACAGTGCCCTGTGTGCGCGGTTGTCATACAGGTACTTCATGACTTCCTCGTTCAGTGTGTCTTTATATTTTGCTTCAAAGTCTTCCCACTCGAAGTTGACGTAATCATTGGCAAGCTCCAGCGTATCCTGGATATCAATCTCCTTCGCACCGTCGAATACCGGTGTCTCGATGTTGAAGCCAAGTGCCTTCGCAGCAAGGCTTAAGTGAATCTCGAGGACCTGACCGATGTTCATACGGGACGGCACACCTAACGGGTTCAGCACGATGTCAAGCGGGCGGCCATTCGGAAGGAACGGCATATCCTCTACCGGAAGTACACGGGAAACGACACCCTTGTTACCGTGACGACCTGCCATCTTATCACCGACGGAGATCTTTCTCTTCTGTGCAATGTAAATGCGGACTGCCTGATTCACGCCCGGAGACAGCTCGTCGCCGTTCTCTCTTGTGAATACCTTTGCATCCACGATGATACCGTACTCGCCGTGCGGCACCTTCAAGGAAGTGTCACGCACTTCTCTTGCCTTCTCGCCGAAGATTGCGCGGAGCAGCCTCTCCTCGGCTGTCAGCTCAGTCTCTCCCTTCGGAGTTACCTTTCCGACTAAGATATCACCGGCGCGAACCTCCGCACCGATACGGATAATACCTCTCTCATCGAGATCCTTCAACGCGTCGTCGCCGACACCCGGAACATCTCTCGTGATCTCTTCCGGTCCGAGCTTCGTGTCACGCGCTTCTGCTTCATACTCCTCAATATGGATAGATGTATAAACATCATCCTGTACCAGACGCTCGCTCAAAAGAACGGCATCCTCGTAGTTGTAACCTTCCCAGGTCATGAATCCGATCAGCGGGTTCTTACCGAGTGCCAACTCACCGTTTGCGGTGGAAGGACCGTCTGCGATCACTTCGCCAACCTCCACGCGGTCGCCCTTAAACACGATCGGCTTCTGGTTGTAGCAGTTGGACTGGTTACTTCTGGAGAACTTCGTCAGCTTGTATACATCTCTGCCGCCCTCGTCATTCTTGATGATGATCTGGTTGGACTCAGAGCTCTCAACAACACCGGCTTTTTTCGCCACAACACACACACCGGAGTCTACCGCTGCCTTCGTCTCCATACCGGTACCGACTACCGGCGCCTCTGTGGTCAGAAGCGGCACTGCCTGACGCTGCATGTTGGATCCCATGAGTGCACGGTTTGCATCGTCGTTCTGCAGGAACGGAATGGATGCGGTAGCGACGGAGAACACCATCTTCGGGGAGACGTCCATGTAATCAAACATGGTCTTCTCATATTCCTGTGTCTCATCCAGATAACGACCGGATACGGAGTTACGGACGAAATGTCCTTCCTCATCCAATGCCTCATTCGCCTGTGCTACATGGTAGTTATCCTCTTCGTCTGCGGTCATGTAGACAACTTCGTCTGTGACACGCGGATTCTTAGGATCGGATTTATCGATCTTACGGTACGGAGCCTCAATAAATCCGTACTCATTGATTCTTGCATAGCTTGCCAGAGAGTTGATCAGACCGATGTTCGGTCCCTCAGGCGTCTCGATCGGGCACATTCTTCCGTAGTGGGAGTAATGTACATCTCGCACCTCGAATCCTGCACGGTCTCTGGACAGACCACCCGGTCCCAATGCGGAAAGACGTCTCTTGTGTGTCAGCTCTGACAGCGGGTTGTTCTGATCCATAAACTGGGACAGCTGGGAAGATCCGAAGAACTCTTTTACAGCTGCGGTTACCGGCTTAATGTTGATCAGGCTCTGCGGGGAAATACCGTCCAGATCCAGGGTGGTCATTCTCTCACGAACCACTCTCTCCAGTCTGGAAAGACCGATACGGTACTGGTTCTGTAACAATTCTCCGACCGCACGGATACGTCTGTTACCCAGATGATCGATATCGTCATCATGACCGATGCCGTACTCCAGATGCATGTTATAGTTGATGGATGCAAAAATATCATCCTTGGTAATATGCTTCGGAATCAGGTCATGCACATTCTTGTGAATGGCCTCTTTTAAATCCTCCACGTCCGGATATTCATCCATGAGCTGCTTTAATACCGGATAGTACACGAGCTCTGTGATGCCGAGATCCTTCGGGTTGCAGTCCACATAATGTCTCAGATCTACCATCATAGAAGACAGCACCTTGATATTTCTGGTCTCGCCCTGAATCCATACATACGGAACAGCCGCGTTCTGAATATCATCCGCCAGGGATCTTGTCACTTCGGTTCCTGCCTCGGCGATGATCTCGCCTGTGGACACATCGACAACATCCTCTGCCAGAACATGTCCGTTGATACGGTTGCGCAGCATTAACTTCTTATTAAACTTATAGCGTCCGACCTTTGCAAGATCATATCTTCTCGGGTCAAAAAACATAGCAGAAATAAGGCTCTCCGCACTCTCAACTGTCAGCGGCTCGCCTGGTCTGATTTTCTTATATAATTCCAGAAGTCCCTCTTCGTAGTTGGTTGCCACATCCTTGCCGAAACTTGCAAGAATCTTCGGCTCCTCACCGAACAGGTCTACGATCTCCTGGTTGCTTCCGACGCCAAGTGCACGGATCAATACCGTGATCGGCACCTTTCTGGTTCTATCTACACGGACATAAAATACGTCATTGGAGTCTGTCTCATACTCTAACCACGCACCACGGTTAGGGATGACAGTACAGGAATACAGCTTTTTACCCACTTTATCGTGAGCGATTCCATAGTAGATACCCGGGGAACGTACCAGCTGGCTGACGATAACACGCTCTGCGCCGTTGATCACGAAAGTACCGGTCTCTGTCATCAAAGGAAGGTCGCCCATGAAAATCTCATGCTCATTGATCTCGTCAGTCTCCTTGTTGTGAAGTCTGACCTTGACCTTCAAAGGTGCCGCATAAGTTGCATCTCTTTCTTTGCACTCCGGAATTGTGTACTTTACATCGTCCTCACACAATGTAAAATCTACAAACTCCAGGCTCAGATGACCGCTGTAATCAGCGATTGGAGAGATATCATCGAAAACTTCTTTCAGGCCCTCGCTTAAGAACCACTGATAGGAGTCTTTCTGGACTTCTATCAGATTCGGCATTTCCAATACCTCTTTCTGTCTCGAGTAACTCATACGTATGCCCTTTCCAGCTTTCACTGGACGTATTCTGTTTTTCTCCATTGACGTTTCACCTCTCGTTTTTATTTACACTAAGCTGCCCCAAAAGTGGCAGCAACTGTCTCAATCCACCGTAACCACAAGATACGGTATAGGCACATCCGGCGGCATACAACGCGAAAAGCGCGCAATAAGCCCAATGCACCACAATAGTGCAACGTATATGATAGCACAATAGCAAGTGCCGCGTCAAGGATTTTTTAAAATATTTATTTCTTCTCCGTGAGTACGCAAAAAACGACGAAGAAAAGCTCTAAAGCCTTCGCTCCGCCGTTCGCCACCGCTTATGAGACAAGAAAATTTGCCGCCGCGCGGGTTCTCTGTTCCATCTGTTTTTTCTGCATAAAAAATGCATATTGCTGCAGGGTCTGCTTCTTTTTCTGTTCGGATACCGCCTGTCCGTAATCCAGATCCTCGAGCCGGCTTTTTCCTGCCGTTACATTCAGCCTGGTGTTGGTACTGTAGCGGTACGCATACTCCAGTGCATTGCTCTGTGCGCCCATACCGCTGCGCCCTGCACTCACTCTGGCAAGCGCATCATCCACCTGCGTCAGATCAAAATCTTTCGTCACATCGAAATCCGCAATCCCAAGTGCCTGTAATGTGGCATCTGCAGTCGTAATCTCCATTCCGTTGCCGGTGGCATCCGTCATGATATTGTACTTCTGCGACGTGCCATCCAGAAGCGGCTTCGTGTTAAAGCTTGTCTGTTTTGCAATATCTGAAATGCCCTGCTTATACTGCTCGATCTGCGCCTGAATACTTGTCCGCTCCGCATCTGTGATCGTCGCCGTATTGGACGCCCGAACACCAAGTTCACGGATCTTCTGAAGATAATCCGTAATCCCGCTCATTGCGCCATCCGCCACATTCAGCATATCTTTTGCCGCGCCAATGTTGTTCTCCCCGGCCTTATAGCTTCTGGTCTGCGTCTCCTGCTTCTGGATGATCGCAAGCTCCGCCGCACCGTCTGCCGCCCGGTTCACTTTTTTGCCGCTTGCAAATTTCCCGTAATCTGCATAAGATGTGCTGCTTCGCTGCATCGAAGTAATACCGTTCATAAAAGCCTCCTTTCTGTTCTCAAGTTCCGCTGCTCTCCCTGCCCGCCTTTTCTATTTTCTTTATAACACACAATACCGCTACTCTTCAAGTATCTCCTGAATGTAATACCGGCTTTGTTTTGCGAGATCGACAAAAGTGTCCCCCACCTGCACAAGCGGACATGACAGCTTATATTTGTTAATCATGACCACTCTTCCCATCCTGCCATCATTCAGGATCACGTTGCGCTGGATCATCGTCTCGGCAATCCGCTTCAGAAATGTCATCAGATAGTTGGCATCCAGACGGTTATACCCCTCATCCTCCATCTTCTTGATCGCTTCAAATGCCGAGATGCCCGCTTTATCTCCCTGACGCATCGTAAGGGCATCGTAAGTATCTGCCACCGCAAGAATTCTGGAAATCCAGTTGATGTTATCCCCCATTACCTGCAGTGGGAACCCGCTTCCATTCACGCGCTCGTGGTGCGTCAGAACCGCCTGTTTAATCCGCTGGTCTATGTTCATCTTCTTAATAAGGTTGTATCCGCTCACGACATGTTTCTCATATCGTTCCGTCTCGTATTCTTGCAGAAATTCCGTCTGTTCCTGCCCGTCCTTCCAGAGTTCAAGAAATCCAATGTCATGAAGCAGCCCCGCCGCCATGACCTCCTCCATCTCCGCCTCGGTGCATCCGCTCCACCGTGCAAGAAGCTGTCCAAAAAGCGCCACGTTAATGGTATGTGCGTACAGACCTGACTGCTGTTTTTTCATATGAAGCAGCATGTCCGCAAGATCTGTATCATCATCCGCTTTTTTCAGCAGTCCGTTCAGCGGCTCCAGCAGCATGGAAATGTTCACATCCTTACTCCGGTATACAATATCTTTCAGTTCTTCCGAAATCGACTGTTCGGCCACCGAGAACTCTGCCCGGAACTCTTCCAGATGCTGTTCCTTCGCCGGCGCACTCTGTTCCTGCTGTTCCGGGCGTTCTTTCCTGCCCGTCGGATATTCCACCATCACACTGTCCACAAAATGTCTGGTCAGCAGCGCGACGACGTCCTTCGTGACGACCGCTCCGTCTGGCACAATCACCGCCCCTGTCTTTGAAAACACATCCTCTTTTATCATCATTCCCTCCCGCAGGCGGTTGACCGACATCCTCAAACACGGCATGGTATCTTCTCCTCTTTCCTGTACTTTCATCCTCTGGAAAAGTACTATTTTCCTATAAAGTCTGTTAGTACTATCATATACCAAGTATTTTCTTTTGGGAAGTAGGGAATTTATTTTCCCGTACCGGCGACAGCTGCTACGGGAGCCCGCTGTCCGGCAGAGCCGGCCAGCACGCGGCCGTCGCCGCATAGAAGCAGAGCAAATAAGCAAATCGCGTATGCTGTGAGAAGCATTCTGTCCGGCAAAGCCGGCCAGCACGCGGCTGTCGCCGCGCATAAGCAAAAACGGAGCCATGGCAGGAAATAAATTTCCACCATGGCTCCGTTTCCGCTTATATGCTTCTCGTAGCTTACGCGATTATTTTAAAGTAACCTTTGCGCCCTCAGCCTCAAGTTTAGCCTTGATGTCGTCAGCGGTTGCCTTGTCAGCAGCCTCTTTGAGAACCTTAGGAGCTCCATCAACGAGATCCTTAGCTTCCTTTAAGCCTAAGCCAGTTGCCTCACGAACAACCTTGATAACCTTAACCTTGTTCGGGCCAACCTCTGTTAACTCAACGTCGAACTCAGTCTTCTCTTCTGCTGCTGCGCCGTCACCAGCACCTGCTGCTGCAACTACAACGCCTGCTGCTGCAGATACGCCGAACTCTTCCTCGCAAGCCTTTACTAAGTCGTTTAACTCTAATACGCTTAACTCTTTGATAGCATCAATAAATTCTGCTGTTGTCATCTTTGCCATGATTATTTTCCTCCATTTAATATTGAGATTGTATCACGATGATACGTTTTCTGCCCGCAGATCCCTGCGGCTTTTTTCACTACATTCGATCCGGATTATTCTGCCGGAGTCTCTGCTGCTTCTGCTGCAGGAGCTTCCTCTGCCGGAGCAGCCTCTACTGCCGCGTCAGCTGCGCCGCCCTTTTCTGCGATCTGATTAAGAACGCGGGCAAGATTGGTAATCGGAGACTGTAAGCTTCCAAGTAACTTGGAAAGAAGAACTTCTCTTGACGGAATCGAAGAGATTGCCTTCATGCCTGCCTCGTCATAGAAGTTACCCTCAACTACGCCAGCTTTTACTTCAAGAGCCGGAGCTTTCTTAGCGAAATCTGCTAATACTCTTGCCGGAGCTGTTGCGTCTGTCGTAGAAATTGCGAATGCATTCGGTCCCTCAAGAACGTCTCTTAAGCTCTCGAACTGTGTTCCCTCTACGGCACGGCTTACTAATGTGTTCTTATATACTTTATAAGTAACACCAGCTTCTCTTAATGCTTTACGTAACTGAGTATCCTCTGCAACGGTAAGTCCGCGGTAATCAACGACTACAACAGACTGCGCATCTTTGATGTTTTCAGAAATTTCCTGTACGATAGGCTGTTTTAATTCTACCTTTGCCACGAATCGTGCACCTCCTTTTTAGATTTTACGCATATAACAAATCCGAAAGGATATAAAAATCCCTCTCTGCCTGGACAGAGAGGGATCAGAATCTCATTCTCAATGATTGCTCATGAAAGTCCCTCGGCAGGCTCTATGATTACGCCTTACGGCACCTGCTGTCTTCGGCCATTATATGCAATCCACATACGTGGATCCGCCACTGCTGTGGCATCCGTCTCATGCGAGACGACTGCATCCATACGGACGCACCGCGTTACAACGCCTTTGCATTATAACACTGTATATTGCGGCTGTCAACACTTTTCGCCAACAACACAAACTAATTTGTGATCTTGGTTACATTTAACTTAACGCCAGGTCCCATGGTAGATGTAAGAGTTGCGCTCTTTACATACTGACCTTTTAAGCTGGACGGCTTAGCCTTGTTGATAGCACCCATAAGGGTCTGGAAGTTGTCGCTTAACTGCTCCTCAGTGAAAGAAGCTTTTCCTACTGGCACGTGGATAATGTTGGTCTTGTCCAATCTGTACTCAATCTTACCAGCTTTGATGTCGTTGATAGCCTTGGTAACATCCATTGTAACAGTTCCAGCCTTCGGGTTTGGCATTAAGCCCTTCGGTCCAAGTACACGACCGAGACGTCCAACAACGCCCATCATGTCAGGTGTAGCAACGATCACATCAAAGTCTAACCAACCCTCGTTCTGGATCTTCGGAACTAACTCCTCGCCTCCAACGTAGTCAGCGCCTGCTGCCTGTGCCTCATCTAACTTTACGCCCTTTGCGAATACTAAAACTTTTACAGTCTTACCTGTTCCGTGCGGCAGTACAACTGCGCCACGGATCTGCTGCTCTGCATGACGTCCATCACAACCGGTCTTGATATGAAGCTCGATTGTCTCATCAAACTTCGCTGTAGCGTTCTTTTTTACTAAGCTGATTGCCTCAGCAACATCGTACTGATTCGCCTTGTCAAAAGACTTTACAGCGTCCTGATATTTCTTTCCTCTTTTCATGAATATAAACCTCCTGGTGGTAGTATCGGGAGAGGACCCTCCCACTATATCGTTCCATAAGAACACCGCCGGTGCTCTCTGATGCATTACACTCTCGTGTCTTACTGCTCTACGTTAACGCCCATACTTCTTGCAGTTCCTGCGATCATGCTCATAGCTGCCTCTAAGGATGCTGCGTTTAAGTCTGGCATCTTTAACTCTGCGATCTCCTGTAATTTTGCCTTGGAGAGAGTTGCAACCTTATCCTTGTTCGGTGTGGAAGAACCGGACTTGATGTTGCAAGCCTTCTTGATCAGTACCGGAGCAGGCGGAGTCTTTGTAACGAAGCTGAAGCTTCTGTCTGCGTATACAGTGATTACTACAGGGATGATTAAATCGCCCTGATCCGCTGTTCTGGCGTTGAACTGCTTTGTAAACTCAACAATGTTCACACCGTGCTGTCCAAGTGCAGGTCCGACTGGAGGAGCTGGTGTAGCCTTGCCAGCAGGAATCTGCAATTTGATATATCCTTCTACTTTCTTTGCCATTGGAATTGCCTCCTTAATTCATTCTTTCCTGATTAGGATTGCTCGCTTAATTTGCAAGCTTTACATCTGCGAAACTTATTTCTACCGGCGTTTCGCGGCCGAAAAGCTCAACATTGATGGTCACGCTCTGCTTGCCAGGATTCATCGCCTGAATCACGCCGATGGTATCTTTCCAGACTCCTCCGGTGACAACTACGGTGTCTCCCTCAGCAAAATCAACCTCAATGTTCTCTGTCTTGATCCCAAGCGGTCTCATTTCCATATCGGTAAGCGGTACCGGCTTCGATCCCGGACCAACAAATCCGGTAACACCACGGGTATTTCTGACAACGTACCAAGTGTCATCATTCATAACCATATTGATAAGCACGTATCCCGGAAACATCTTCTTTGATACGGATTTCTTTGCGCCGTTCTTCAGCTCAACGACCTCCTGCATCGGTACGCGGACCTCTAAGATCTGGTCTTCCAGATGCCGGTTCTCAATTGTCTTGTCAATGTTCGCTTTTACCTTATTCTCATATCCTGAGTAGGTATGAACTACATACCAGTGTGCCTCTGCCATAAATCACCTATGCCTCCATTAAAAACTTAAACCAACAAGGAAATCAACGCCATACTGAATCACAAAATCCAGAAGCGCGATCACAAGACCCATTACTACGGAAACAGCAACAACGGCTGCTGTCTGTCTTGCAAGTGATTTGTTGTCCGGCCAAATGATCTTTTTGAATTCAGCCGACAGGCCGCTAAAAAAGCTCTCTTTCTGAGCAGCTTTGTTCTCGGTTTCTCCCATTTTCTCACTCCTTTGCCCAAAAGCCTATTTGGTTTCCTTGTGTAATGTATGAGTCTTGCAGAATCTACAATACTTCTTGGTTTCCATTCTGTCCGGATGAGCTTTCTTGTCCTTTGTCGTGTTGTAATTACGATTCTTACACTCAGTACATGCCAATGTTATTTTCGTGCGCACAACTTCCACCTCCATTAAAATTCTTTGTGCTTTTCTTATGTCTTTCGTTCCCTGCGACCGGGCTTAGATCCCCTCAGGAAAGGGGTCCTAAAAAAAGGCATAAAAAAAAGACCTACTTCCATCGCTAGTCTAATATATCACAATCAATATGGAGCGTCAACCACTTTTTTAAACTCGTGCAACGAATTTATTTTAGCACTACATATAGTGTGCCGCAAGTCTTTTTTCTGATTTTACAAATCTATGGCGTAATTTTTATTTTTACTGTAAATATTTTATATCTATTTACCGATAAAAATTATTAGAAGTATATCTATTGTGCATTTAAAAATACAGTTTCATTATATATAAGCAGGAAGCAATATAAACGGATTTATATCCCTGCATATGCGAAGGCATATGATTTCATGGAAGAAAGGAGGGATTTCAATGGCAGTCATCGACAGTGCCTATCAGTATTACCTGAGCACTTATGCCGGTTCCGGCATGTCTCGCTACGACACGCACAAAAAAAGCCAGCTGCGCGCCGTATACAATAATATTGTCAAAGTTAATAAAGATTCCCCCCTTTACAAAATCAATTTCACCAGGGATACCGGCCGTTTTGCCATCGACATCAAGGAGCAGGCCCGCTCGATCGAGAATTTTATCGCAGCGCTTTCAAACAATGCTCCGGACGACAATGCGGAACACGCTTTTTCCCGGAAAATCGCGCAGTCTTCTGATGAGGACGCTGTGAGTGTGCAGTACATCGGCTCGAACATGGACGCGGACAACTCCAAGCAGTTCGATATAACGGTAGAACGTCTCGCCACACCGCAGGTCAACCGCGGCGTGTATCTTGCCCCGGGCGCAAGTGACTTTGTGCCAGGCAATTACAGCTTCGACCTGAACACCAACTTAAGCTCTTATGAATTCCAGTACACGATCAGCGGCAGGGACACCAACGAGACCGTGCAGCGCAAGATCATGCGGCTGATCAATAATGCCAATATCGGCTTAAACGCCACACTGGTCTCCAACGACCGCGGACAGAATGCGCTTTCCATCACGTCGCAGCAGACCGGTCTCGGCGATAGCGAGCAGTACCTGTTTGAGATTATGCCGGCGCCGGACAGTGGTTCCATACGCGCCATGCGCACGCTCGGCATCAACGACGTCACGGAAATGCCGGTCAATTCGCTCTTTTTGTTAAACGGTACCGAACATTCGTCGCTGTCCAACACATTTACTGTCAACAACGCTTTTGAACTGACGCTGAAAGCCCCCAGTGCCGACGGGGAATCCGCAACGATCGGCTTCAAAGCGGATACGGATGCGGTCGCAGACAATGTGCAGTCGCTGGTCAACGTCTACAACAACATGATCCAGCTCGGTCACAATTACCACGGCAGTCAGGAGTCCGGCAAGCTTCTCCACGATATGGAGAGCGTTGCAAAGTCCTATTTCAACGAGTTGGAATCCATCGGGCTGAATCTGCAGCAGGACGGATCGATCCAGATTGACAAGAACCTGTTAACCGACGCCGTTTCCGCACCGGACGCACGCGAAAGTTTTCGTACCCTGAACAATTTCAAAAACGGTCTTCAACGCAAAGCCACCCAGGCTTCCATCGACCCGATCAGCTATGTCAGCAAAGTTCTGATTGCCTACAAGAATCCGGGACACAATTTTGCGGCGGCTTATCACTCTTCGGTGTATTCCGGCCTGATGCTTGATACCTATTGTTAAAAGGAATTGCCGCAATAAGCGTAATCCTCTTTGGGGTGATAAGTAATATTACAAGAAACACACTTGAGGATTTCAGCTGGAAATGCGGATGGAATATTCGTTGGAGAAAAATGTGAGCATTTCTTCCGGTCGAATGTCTGCATCGGATTCCGTGTCTCTTCCACGTTTGGACAATCCAACGGGGGCATGTCCGACACACCGGAGACAATGGGCGGACTTTCTAGCCGCCCTAACTGTACT
>ERZ826242.1260-NODE-1260-length-28845-cov-12.855158_pt1 | contig 28845 bp, 25 predicted proteins | sample MGYA00519871_ERZ826242 | MGnify/ENA primary metagenome ERZ826242 (study PRJEB31778, sample SAMEA3449226) | human gut metagenome | biome: human gut; feature: human-associated habitat; material: faeces | place: United Kingdom | collected 2010/2012 ...
AGGATGGAGAATATTATCAGTAGAAGCAGATGGAACAATAAAGATAATAAGAGATCAAAGTATAGGAAATAAGGCATTTGATTCAAAAGGTTATCGTGATAACACAAGTAACGGAGCTGGAGGAACATATTGTGCAGGATCATCATATGGATGTAACGCATGGGCTAAGAATGATAATTTTGTAAATGGAAGTTTAACAGGAACAGTATTAAAAGATGCCGAGTTAAACACCTATTTAAATAATGATTACTATAATAGTTTAACAGAGAAAGCAAGAACTCAAATAACAACAGGAAGCTTTAAAACAGGAGCAGTAACATATAATGATACAAATTTAGGAAATACAGTAACAATAGAAAACAATACAACATGGAATGGTAATATCGCATTAGCAACAGCAAGTGAATACGTAAGAACAAGTAATAATAGTCAATGCACAAGCGTTAATGCATATGGGAGCACATCATCTTGTTATAGTAATGGGAGTACACATAATTGGTTAACGAAAATAATGAATTCATCAACATATAGTTGGTTGCTTTCGCCGGCTAGTGGCTCCTCGTACCATGTGTTCCGCGTCAATTCCGACGGTTACCTCAGCAGCTACGACGCTCGCGATACTGCGCCTGGCGTGGCGCCCGTTGTCTATCTAAAATCTGATATCCAATTATCAGGAGAGGGAACACAATCTAATCCGTATGTTATTGAATAATTTTAAAATATAGAAAGTATGATTAGCGAACTTCTTTGAAGTTCGAAAAGCGCGGAGGCGTAGCCTACCGTGCAATTATGTAAATATAAGTTGGTAGAAGTGAAAACTTCGAGGTGGGTATGGGGAACCTCTCACTTTATGTGAAAAAGGGGCAATATAAAAAAGTATGACGCGTTTTGCTTTCGCCGAATAGTGGCAACTCGAACAATGTGTTCAATGTCAATTCCAACGGTAACCTCAACAACAACAACGCTAACAATACTGCGCCCGGCGTGGCGCCATTTCTCTAAAAACTATGGATTATGAACCAACGTGGTCATAATGAAAAGATGGAGAACATATATTGTTCCTCTAACCAGGTGTTAGGAAAAAGGAGCAAGGACGGATTTTAGGCTTTAGTAAGAAATTGAAACAGTAAAAATCTCGTTAGTACTTGTAATTAAGCAGTGTCTTATTTTGATGCTGCTTTTATTTTTGGAGGTATACTATGAAATTAAAAGAAACTTATTTTTTAAAGAAGGAAAAATATCTTGAGTATATTATTTTGATTAAATGTGGTAATTTTTATGAAGTATTGGGAGATGATGCTTATATTTTGAATACATTATTTAATTATAAAATAAAAAAAACTTCTAATATTACAAAAGTTGGTTTTCCAATTATAGCTTTAAATAAAGTTATTTTAAGATTGCAGATGCTTAAAATTAATTATTTGATTGTTAATCCTAATGGGGACATAAAGAAAAAATTTAATAATAACAAATATCGAAATTATTTAGAGAAACCAACTAATTTAGATAGAATAAATTTAATTTATCAGAGATTATTGGACATAAAAGGTGATGATATTGATGCGTTATTAAATAAGATTGAGGAGATAATATGAAGGATAATTTATTAATTGTGAACAATATCAAGAAGACAATTTTGTATTTGGATAAAATAGTTACTAATTTTCCTAATACTGAATATATATTGAAAGATAAAATTAAGAAAGATAGTTTAGAAATGTTAGAATTTGTATATATGGCTAATATGTGTGGTGGTAAAGATAGAAATATGTTTCAAAAAAAAGTTATTACCAAAATTAAAATGATTGATTTTTATTTAAAAATATCTTGCGATAAGAAATATATTTCTTATAAAAAATACACGACTTTAGGAAATTATTTAATAGAAATTTCTAAAAGCTTATATGGGTGGATGAATAGTGAAAAGAGTAGGTAATATATATGAAGATATGATCACTGTGGCCAATATTAATTCTATTTACCGAAAGCAGATAAGTGTAAACACTAAAAATAAAGCAAAAATTTATAAATTTGAACAATATTATACTATGAATATTTCTAGGATTAAGCAATTGCTTGACAATGATTATGAGGTAAGTAGATATAATATATTTTTAATTAAAGATCCTAAATATAGAATTATTATGAGCCAAACTGTAAGTGATAAATTAATTAATCATCTGGTTGGTAATAAATTAATCGAAATTTTGGATAGTTCTTTAATTAATACTAATGTAGCAACGAGGCATGGGAAAGGGACTCATTATGGTATTAAGTATTTAAAACGATATTTGAATCAACTAAAAGGAGGGGAAATCTTTGCTTTAAAGTTCGATGTTTCTAAATATTTTTATAATATTGATCATGATATTTTAAAAACAATGTACAGACGTAAGATTAAAGATGAGCGTTTTTTAATTTTTTTAGATAAGATTATTGATAGTACGGATGAAGAATATATTAATTTAGAAATAGATAGGTTAGTAAAACAAGAACTTATGCGAATTGGGAACCATAAAAAAGTTAACGAGTTGAAAAAAATTCCATATTATGAAAAAGGTAAGGGATTGCCTATAGGTAATTTAACAAGTCAAATTTTAGCAGTTTTTTATTTAAATGAGCTGGATCATTATGTTGTTGAAAAATTAAAAGTAAAATATATTCGTTATATGGATGATGGTGTATTGTTAAGCAACGACAAGGAATATTTATTATATTGTTTAAAAGTAATCAAGGAATTTATGAAAAAATATAAATTAACTTTAAATAGTAAAACTTGTATTATTAATGTTAGTAAAAATGGAATTGATTTTTTAGGATTTCGATTTTATATTAAAAATAACAAATTAATAATGAAAGTGCGAAATAGTACTAAGACGATGTTTAAGACCAAGATGAAATTAATTTATAATAATAAAATTAAAGAGGATAAGGCGGTATCAGTAATTGCTAGTTACAAGGGCCATTTTAAGTGGGGAAATTGTTATAACTTATTTAGCAAATATAATAAATAAGTTATTTGTTTAAAATGTTGGGTATTTAATGTGGGTTAGTTTGCATTATTATTACTAATACTTGTATTAGATTTCATATATTGTCAAATAACTTCTTTTTTTTTATGTAAAAACTTGGTATAATGATAATAGGGTGATACTAATGAATAAGACAAAAGTAGTGGCATCCATTGGACCTTTAACTTATCGTGCTGGCATTTTAGAGGAAATGGTAATTAATGGAGCGGATGTTATCCGTCTTAATATGAGTTATTCTGATTATGGTTTTTGCAAACGCGTAATTGAAGATGTTGAGGAAATAAACCAAAAACTTAGCTCGTCGGTGGCAGTAATGCTTGATTTAGAAGGACCTTGTATTCGCACTGGTGAATTTAAAGAGGGTCAAGCTGAATTTCATACCGGTGAACGCATTAGAATGCATATGAATCCAGTTATGGGAACGGATATTCAATTTTCTGTTAATTATGCGAATTTAGTTAAGGATCTTGCTTTTCATTCAATTATCAAGTTAAGTGAAGGAAAAGTTATTTTAGAGGTAGAAGAGATTGGCTTAGATTTTGCGGTTTGTGAAGTTGTTCATGGCGGTGTAGTTGAAAGATTATCTAAAGTTTACTTACCTGGAGTTAGATTAAATCGAAAGTTTTTAACAAAACAAGATCATGAGGATATATTGTTTGCTAGCAAAATGGACGTTGATTTTCTATGTATTTCAAATGTAACAACAGCCGAAGATGTTTTGGAAATAAACGATTTATTGATTGAGCTTAAAAATGATCATATGGCTGTTTTAGCTAAAGTCCAAAACGATAGAGCCGTACAAGAAGTGGACAAGATTATCGATGCAGCTGATGGTATTGTACTTGCTCGCAGCGATTTGGCAATCGGAATTTCAATGGAAGAAGTACCAAACATTAAACGAGCAGTTATTCGTAAATGTCGTGAAAATGGCAAGGTAAGTATTATTTCTGCGGAATTAGACAGTTTTTTAAATAAAGAGGTTATTCCAAGTCGTTCTGAAGTGTCAGATTTGGCTAATACCGTGGCTGAATGTGTTGACGCAATTTTACTAGCTGGCGAGACGACTAAAGGTTCACATCCAGTAGCAGCAGTTAAACAAATAGAAAAAATTATTAAGGCTTCAGAAAAGAATATTGATTATGATTATTATTTTCAGTCTTCTTTACAAACGGAAGTTAAAAGTATTGCTAGAACAATTTCATCTAGTGTGGTGCTTGGAGCATTGGAACTAGAGTCAAAGGCCATTATTGTAGCAACAAGTACGGGTTATACGGCTAAACAAATGAGTCGTTTGAGGCCACCTTGTATAATTATCGCAGTAGCACCAAATGAAAGAATCGCCAAAAGTTTGAATTTACATTTTGGGGTTGTTTCAGTTATTGTCGATGGTTATGATTTTGATACTTTTTCGGCTAAGGCTGTATTACTGGCTGAAAAATTACTTGAATTAAAACAAGGCGATAAAATAATCATCACAGGTGGTTATCCATTCAAAAAGGTTAAACATACTAATTTTATGAAAATAGAAGAAATATAAGGGGCGTGAATTTATGTATAATTTAGGCGAACAATTTAAAATTGATTACAATAGGGTAAAGGCTAACGGACGTAATGTTATTGAAGGTGATTATTACCGTTTTACTGTTTTATCACCAAGGCTAATTAGATTAGAGTATAATCCAAATGGGATGTTTTTAGATAATCCAACTGAACTGGCTTTGTATCGTGATTTTCCAGCTTGTGAATTTGATTTAAAAGATGATGCCCATTTTTTGGAGTTAAGTACAAAGTATTTTAAGTTAACATATACTAAAAATAAATCTTTTGAAGGAACAAAAGTTAATCCAACTTTAAATTTAAAAGTTGAATTGCTTGGAACTGACAAAGCATGGTATTATGGTCATCCGGAGGTTCGTAACTATGGAGTTCCGAGTGGAAATGTTCAGGAAGGCGTACTTAAAGGTCATGGATTATTTTCAGCCGATGGCTTTGCAACTTTGAACGATTCTAAGCATTTCATTTTTAATGCTGACGGAACGGTAGCAGCCCGCGAAGATGGAAGCGTTGATATTTATCTATTTATGTACAATAAGGATTATGAAGAGGCTTTAAAGGATTATTATAATTTAACAGGATATCCTGCTTTAATTCCAAGATTTGCTTTAGGAAACTGGTGGAGCCGTAACAATGATTATGATGATATTGAACTTAAAGATTTAGTAGACACTTTTGAAAAAAAAGAAATACCGTTATCAGTAGTATTACTTGATAAGGACTGGCACAAACGTAAATATGATGGCAAGAAACATTTGAAGACTGGATTTACATTTAACAATGAATACTTTAAAAATCCAAGTGCAATGATTGGCTATTTACATTCTAAGGGAATACGATTAGGTCTTAATGTTAATCCATTAGAAGGACTTACTGATGTTGATGTTTATTATGCAGAAGCTTTAAAATTTTTAGAGCCTGATAAAAATGGTGATATTCCATTTAATGCTTTTGATCCAAAATTCATCGATGTTTATTTAAAATTATTTATCCATCCTTTAGATGCAGTTGGAGTTGATTTTTTCTGGCTTGATGCCTTTGATGAAAGTAAGATATCTGAACTTGCTTTACTAAAACATTATCAATTTTATGATATGCAAAGAGATTATAAACGTCGTCCGATGGTTTTAGCTAATGATATGATGTTAGCGCCACATCGTTATCCAGTTTTATATTCTGGAAAAACGACAGTTAATTGGAGTACACTTAGAAAATTACCATTTTATAATGCTTCGGCATTTAATAATGGGGTAAGTTTCTGGGCTCATGATATTGGTGGATATTTTAAAGGAGTAGAAGATGGTGAGTTATATACAAGGTTTGTTCAACTCGGAACATTTTCACCAATTTTAAAATTTGGAGCTGACAAAGGTAAATACTATAAGCGTGAACCTTGGAGATGGGATATCAAAACATATACGATTGTTAAGGATTATTTACAACTTCGTCATAAATTGGTTCCATATATTTATAGTGAAGCTTATAAGTATCATAAATTTGGAAAGCCTTTAATTAAGCCAATTTATTTTACTAAGCCAGACTTTTATGATGATGTTTTATATCGTAATGAATATTATTTTGGTGGTGAACTTTTTGTTGCCCCAATTGTTTCACAAAAAGACTATGTCATGAATCGTGTGGTTCACAATTTCTATATACCAGATGGTATGTGGTATGACTTTGTTACAGGGAAGAAATTTCCTGGTGGCCGTAATTATGTAGCTTTCTTTAGGGATGAAGAGTATCCAGTGTTTGCAAAATCTGGAGCAATTATTCCAATGGGAACTAACGAAAATATTAATGATACAACACCACCAGATAATATGGAAATTCAAATTTTCCCAGGACAAAATAATACATATACATTGTTCGAAGATGATGGACAAAGTGATTTATATCGTAAAGACTTTTATTTATTGACAGAAATCGAATATAATTATTTGCCTAGTAATTATAGTGTAATAATTAGATCAGTTGAAGGCAAGAGCGGAATTATTCCTGATAAACGTAATTATAAAATTGTTTTTAGAAATACTAAAAGAACTGATGATGTTACGGTTTATAGCAATCGTGATAAAGTTTCATTTAAGACATATGTTGATGGTCCTGACTTTGTAGTTGAGGTTGAAGGTGTTAAAACTGTAGGTCAACTTACGATAAATTGTAAAGGACAAGATATTGAAATCGATGCAGTTCATTTAATTAATCGTGATATTGAAGGAATTATCAGTGATTTACAGATTACAACTGAGATGAAGGAAAAGATTGATGCGGTATTATTTAGTGATTTAACAATTCAAAAGAAGCGTATTGAAATTAGAAAACTTGGTAGACAAGGATTAGATAAAAAGTTTATTAAGATGTTTATTAAATTGCTTGAATATATTAGTGAGATATAAGATTAGTTTTCTTATATAATGGAACTGATTTTGGAAAAATTGAGAATGCTGGTGGATGGAAGTACGATAATGATAATTGTACCGAAGCGTTAAAGTAAAAATATAGAATCGAGAATTATCTCGATTTTTTCTTTAAATGTATTCTTTAACTTGAACTTATTAAGAAAATATAATATAATGTTATAAGAAAAGCGATGAATAAGAGTATTAGTAAATCATTCTTTGGTAGAGAGAAAACGGTTGGTGAAAGTTTTTAAAGAAGAGTTTATGAACTTACTTAGGAGCTGCATATATGATAAGTATATGACGTTTAGGCGCGTTAAGCATAAGAGATAATAAAGTATTATGAAATAAGGTGGTACCGCGGTTATACGCCCTTATAAATAATGCTTTTTTGTGTAAAAGGAGGAAATATGAATTATTTATTGTTATTTGTCATTAGTTTTTTAATCGTTTATTTAGTATATTACTTAATTGTCGTGGCTAGAAAAAAAGGAGTAGAAGCCTTTAAAACAGGGAAACAAGTTATGTTTTTTAAAAATGCTTATAAGTTAGATTTAGAGAAATTAGATTATAAGAAATTTGCGAATAGCTTATCACTTGTCAATGCTTTTATTATTGCTTTTACGGTAACGATAATTGAATTAATCGATGGATTTGTTTTTAAATTATTAGTTGGTTTTGTTATTTTAATACCACTTATTTTAATTTGTTATTATGTCTTAGGAAAAATTTATAAAAAGAAAGAAGGTAAATAGTATGTATGATTTTAAATCAGTAGAGAAAAAATGGCGTGAATATTGGAAAGAAAATGATATTTATAAATTTGATAAGGAGAAAGATGAAAAGATATATCAACTTGAAATGTTTTCTTATCCATCAGGGGCTAAATTACATATAGGTCACTGGTATAACTATTCGGTACCGGATGCGTGGGCACGTTATAAAAGAATGACAGGGCACAATGTTTTCCACCCAATGGGGTTTGATGCGTTTGGACTTCCAGCAGAGAATTATGCGATTAAAACAGGAATTCATCCAAAAGATAGTACTGAGAAAAATATTGAAACAATGATTGGTCAAATTAATGCGATCGGTGGGACTTTTGATTGGAACAATGATGTTATTACTTGCCGCCCAGAATATTATAAATGGACCCAGTGGATGTTTTTACAACTTTATAAACATGATTTAGCTTATAAAAAAGAAGCGCCTGTTAATTTTTGCCCTTCTTGTAATACGGTTTTAGCTAACGAGCAGGTTGTAGCTGGTGAATGTGAAAGATGTGGAACGACAGTTTTACGTAAGAATTTAAGTCAATGGTTCTTTAAAATAACTGACTACGCAGAAGAGTTATTAAGTGGTTTAGAGACAATTGACTGGCCAGAGAAAACGAAAAATTTGCAACGCAATTGGATTGGTAAAAGTGTTGGGGCGACAGTAACTTTTGATGTTAAAGGAATGGATAAAACATTCGATGTTTTTACTACGAGAGTAGATACTTTATATGGTTGTACTTACTGCGTTTTAGCGCCTGAAAATCCACTAGTGGATGAAATTGTGAGTGCCGACTGTAAAGAAGCTGTGGATAAATATAAAGCGGAAACTGCCAAGGTAAGCGAAATAGATCGTACTAGTACAGTTAAAGAAAAAACAGGTGTTTTTACAGGTGCTTATGCGATTAACCCAATCAATGGTAAAAGTGTGCCAATTTGGATTAGCGATTATGTTTTAGCTAGTTATGGAACGGGATGTGTAATGGCAGTTCCGGCTCATGATGAGAGAGACTTTGAATTTGCGACTAAATTTGGATTGGATATTATTCCAGTAATTGAAAGTGAAGAATTACCTTATACTGGTGATGGCAAGTATATTAATTCTGAAGTTTTAGACGGATTAATTGATAGAAATGAAGCTAAAAACAAGGTTGTAGAGTTATTAGAAGAAAAAAATAAAGGATCGAAGACAACAACTTATAAATTAAGAGATTGGTTGGTATCACGTCAACGTTATTGGGGAGCACCAATTCCAATAATTTATTGTGATAAATGTGGAGCATTACCAGTTCCAGAAAAGGATTTACCGGTTGAACTTCCATATGATGTAGAATTTACACCAGATGGTTCAAGTCCGCTTGCGAAATCTGAGGCTTTTGTTCATTGTACTTGCCCAAAATGTGGTGGAAAGGCTACTAGAGAATGTGATACTTTAGACACATTTGTATGTTCATCATGGTATTATTTGAGATATCCGGATGCTTTTAATACGGAAATGCCATTTAGTAAAGAAGTAATTGATAAAATGCTTCCAGTTGATATTTATATTGGTGGGGTAGAACACGCTTGTATGCATTTGTTATATGCAAGATTTTTCACGAAAGCTTTAAGAGATATGGGATATTTAAGCTTTGATGAACCATTTAAAAAGTTAGTACATCAAGGTATGATTCTAGGGCCTGATGGTGAAAAGATGAGTAAGAGTAAAGGTAATACTATTTCACCGGATGATTATATTGAAGAATATGGTAGTGATGTTTTACGTGCTTATTTAATGTTTGCTTTTAACTATATTGAAGGTGGCCCTTGGAACGAAGAAGGGGTTAAAGCGATTGATAGATTTTTAGCGCGTGTATATCGCCTTGTAGAAGAGTACAATGGTAATAATTCAAGTGAACGTTATCAAGATATTGATTATACTTTGAATAATACGATTAAAAATGTACGCACTGATATTGAAAAATTTCAAATGAATACTTCAATTGCGCGTATTATGGAATATGTTAATATTTTAACTAAATACAGCAGTACTGGTAGGGAAATACCTAAGTATTATTTAGAGCAATTAACTATTTTGCTTGCGCCTTTTGTTCCACACATTACTGAAGAAATGTGGAAAATGTTAGGACATGAGCCTAGTGTTCATAATATGCCTTATCCAGAATGTGATGAAAGTAAATTGGTGGTTTCTTCATATGAGATGGTTATCCAGGTGAATGGTAAAGTAAGAGCTAAGGAAAATATGAATATTAAGGCTACAAAAGATGAAATGCAAGAAGCAGCTTTATCAAATGAAAACGTTAAGAAATTTACAGCTGATAAGAAGCTTGTGAATGTGGTAGTTATTCCAGGAAAACTTGTTAATATCGTAGTTAAATAAATTTAGAAGCTTTTAATGGCTTCTTTTATTTATTTATGCTATAATGCAAATAGGAGGAAAGATATGTTTGTAGGGATTATTGTTGTCGTTATTGGATTATTGTTACTTGCTGAGGTATTAATGCCAGGGTTTAATGTTGATTTTAATGTTGTTTGGCCAATTATAGTTATATTGGTTTCATTGAATATGATTTTTAAACGTAAGAAAATCGATTTAATTACAGCGGTTGTATTATTTATTGGTATTTGGTTTTTAGGGATAAATTTAGATATTATTCCAAGTAATTTAGAAAATATTTTTTGGCCAATTATAATTATTTTAGTTGGAATTTCATTAATTTTTGGGACATCTAAAATTAAAATGATTAATCGTAAGATAAGTACACATGCAGAGTCAGCCTATTATGGTATATTTAGTGGATGTGAAGAGAGAGTTAGAACAAACGATTTTAAAGGGACTACTATATATGCAATATTTGGCGGCGTTGATTTAGATTTAAGAGAAGCTAATACTGAAGCAAGTGAAATAGCTATCAATGTTTATTCTATTTTTGGGGGAGCAGATATATGGGTTCCTGAAGGATATAATATCGTAATGAATTCAACAGCAGTATTTGGTGGTAACGACAATAAGACAAAAAACGCTTTCAAAGAGGGCAACAAAACTATTTACATAAATTGTGTATCAGTGTTTGGTGGTACAGAAGTAAAGTAAATATCGAAAACATCGTAATCGATGTTTTTATTTGATTAAATAGCTAGTAAAGTCGATGTAAAACGTATAAATAATGGGCTTTTATGTTTGTTTTGTATGGTATAATTTTATTAGAAGGAGAGATAGAAATGTACGATTATAATGATTATTATAACTATGGGGGAACTAGTTATACGGATGCTAGTGTAACGTCTATTTTTGCAATATTTGGAACTCTTATGTGGATTATGGCGATAGTGTCAATTTTGATGATTGTTTGTATGTGGGTAATATTTAGGAAAGCAGGTAAAAAGGGCTGGGAAGCAATTATTCCTGTATATAATATTATTGTGCTACTAGAAATTACTAGGTTACCAATATGGTATATTGTTTTATATTTAATACCGTTTGCTAATATATATGCAATGTTTAAGGTAAATATTGAATTAGCACATAGGTTTGGTAAATCAACAGGTTTTGGAGTAGCTTCGGTTTTCTTTAGCATAATTTGTATGCCAATTTTAGCTTTTGGTAAAGCACAGTACGATAGTAATCAGGCATCGTCTGACAATGCTTATACACAACAATACAATGTGAATCAGAATACATTAGGTATGCAACCTAATAATTCAGAGGCTTTAATCTCAAATTCAAATGTTGCTTCACCAGCAGTTGCACCAGATGCAACTCAACAACCACAGGTTCAAGGTATTAATTCTAATGCACAGCAAGCAAATTTGGCTGCAATGCATACGGAAATTTTTCAACAGGATATGAATCAAAATCCATCAGTAATGCAATCTAATAATTCAGTGGATCCAACAGTATTGAATGTTGCTACGCCAGCAGTTACATCAGGGGTAATGCAACAAGAACAGATTCAAAATGTTAATCCTAATGTTCAACCAATGAATTTTGAGGCAGTAGTTCCAGAAAGTGTTCAACAGCAAGCAAGTGTTTCTAATGGTAATGTTATTCAAGAAAATACTGTCAATCAAGCAGATCCAATGAATAGTGTTAGTAATTTATCTGATACAGGTGTTTTACCAATTAACAATAGTGTTTCGCCTTTGAATGAATTAAATAGCGAGCCAATTAATTATCAAAATGGTAGTGCTAATCAGTCTACTGAGTTATATAACAATACGTTAAATACAAATACTACGGTTTCAAATAATTCGCAATTTGATAGTAACCAGATAAACAATTTAAATCAAGCAAGTATAAAAAAGTGTCCAAACTGTGGTATGCAAGTTACGGATAAAGCGGATTCATGTTTTATGTGTGGACATCGTTTTTAATAGTAAAGTAAATATCAAAAGCATCATAATTTGATGTTTTTTGTTTGGTTTTTTGGTATAATAATAGTATAGGTAGGGATAGCATGATAGATTTATGGGAATATGAAAATGAGCTTTTTAAACAAGGAATTAATTTTATTGGAGGAACAGATGAAGCTGGACGTGGACCATTATTTGGGCCAGTAGTGGCGGCTTGTGTGGTACTTCCAAGAGATTTTGAATTAGAAGGCCTTAATGATTCAAAGAAACTATCTGAGAAAAAAAGAGATTTATATTACGATTATATTATTAATCATAGTACTTGGGCAGTTGGAATTGTTTCGGCTGAAGAAATCGATGAAATTAATATTTATGCAGCAAGTCGTAAAGCAATGATAATGGCTATTAAGGAAGTCCAAAAGAAGGTACCTTTAGAATATGTATTATCTGATGCAATGCCAATGGATATTGATATTCCAGTAAAACCAATTATCAAGGGTGATGCGAAAAGTATTACAATTGCTGCGGCGAGTGTAATTGCTAAAGTGACGCGTGATAGAATGATGTATGAAGCTGATTTGAAAAATCCTGAATATGGTTTTGCTAAACACAAAGGCTATCCAACTAAGCAACATTTAGAGGCTATTGAAAAATATGGATTAATTGAGGGATACCGTGTTACATACGGTCCAGTTAAGAAAATAAAGGAGATGAAAATATGATAATGGGAGATAATAATCAAAAGCCAAATATGAATCCATTTAGTAAAGTAAGTACATTAAGGGGTTTTAATAATACGCCAGAAAACATTAGAAATCAAATGAATAATGCTCATGATCCGTGGAATAAAAAAGTACAGCAAACTAATCAAAATCAAGCTACACAAGCACCAAAAAATTTACAAAAGCCAGCCTACGATCCTAGTAAGCAACGTGAAACTATGATTAGAATGGATCATCTTCATTAATGACTTTAGATAGGGTTGTTGTTGGTTCATATGAAACCAATTGTTATATTTTATCTTTAGAAAGTCAGACTTTAGTTATCGATCCAGGTGATGAATTTTCTAAGATAGAACCTTATTTAAAGGGGAAACAAGTTATTGGAGTTTTAGTGACTCATGGCCATAGTGATCATGTTGGGGCACTTGGTAATTTTGATGAAGAAAAAGTTTATGATTTTTATAATTTAAATATTGGTCAAAATGAAATTGGACCATTTACTTTTGAAGCCATCTATACTCCGGGACACACTGATGATAGTTTAACTTATTATTTTGCTGGTGAAGGCATGATGTTTACAGGTGACTTTTTATTTAAAGGAACGGTTGGAAGAACAGATTTTCCGACTGGAAATAAGGCGTCAATGCGTAGTAGTTTGAAAAAAATAAGTAAATATCCTGATGCCCATGTTTACCCAGGGCATGGTAAAGATACGACTTTAGAACATGAGAAACAAAATAATATTTATTTTTCAGAAATATAATGTTATAATGTTTAATATAAGGAGGCTAGAGATATGCTGATGGAAGGAACTGGAATATACTTTTGGTTACTTGTTTTAATATTTTTAATAGTATATATAACAGTAAAAATATCTTTAGGTTTCTTACTTACAAGAGCTAAAGAACAAGCATGGAAAGCTTATGTACCTTTTTATACAACCTTAGTATTAGTCGATTTACTCGGACTTAAAAGAAGTGTATTTTATTTATCTTTAATTCCGCTAGTGAATTTATATTATTATTATATAATTATATCTAAATTGTTGGAAGGCTTCGCAATGAATACTAAAGATGCTATATGGTATATTGTATTTCCAATGTATAAGTTCCCTGAACTCGCTTTTAAAAGGCCAAAATTTCGTTTAAATGAATATGATTTAACGCAAGAATTTTTAGAAACACAAAATATATTGTTTTCAAAGCCACAAGATGAATTACCTGATGAGATTAATTTAATTAATCTTAACAATCAAGTAGAAGAAAATAGTGTTGATGGAACGGTAATCGCACCTTCTAACTATAATCAAGTACCGGAAAATATGGCTGCGGATAATTATGCTTCTGAAACAAATCCTTATTTAGATACTTCTTATAGTGGTGAATCAGTGTTTACTAGTCCATCAATACCAGAAGAAAAACAAGTGACTTATGTTGAAGCACCTAAGGAAAATAAACCAGATGTTCAGAAACCTATTATTACACCAGTAAGTGATGGAAGACCGAAGGTTTGCCCAAATTGTGGGGCAAAATTATCACCAGAGGCAACAACTTGTTTCTTATGTGGACAACATTTAAACTGACAACTAGGTCAGTTTTTTATTGTGTTTAGAGGAGGAATAAGGTATAATATGTAATATAAGGAATGGTGATTACATATGTTTGTTGATGAGGCAGTAGTAGAATTATTCGCCGGTAATGGTGGAAATGGTTGTAAAGCTTTTAGACGTGAAAAAGGAGAACCAATGGGGGGACCATTTGGTGGTAACGGTGGTCGTGGTTCTAATATTGTGTTTAAGGTTGATACAGGATTAAATACTTTAGTTGATTTTAAATATAAAAAAATTGTTAAAGGTGAACGTGGAGAAAATGGTTTAGGAAAAGGAATGCATGGTAAGAATGCTGAAGACGTTGTTATTAAAGTGCCACTTGGAACAGTAATTACTGATGTTAATACTGGACTTATAATTGCCGATTTAACAAAAGCTGATGAAGAAATTATTGTAGCAACAGGAGGCCGTGGTGGGCGAGGCAATATTGCTTTTGCGACACGTACTAATCCAGCTCCAGATTTTGCTGAAAATGGGGAACCTGGTGAATACCGTAAAATAAAGTTGGAATTGAAATTAATGGCTGATGTTGGATTGGTTGGGATGCCTAGTGTTGGTAAATCAACTATTATTTCTAAGGTTTCAGCGTCTGAACCAAAGATAGCTGATTATCCATTTACAACATTGAAGCCTAATTTAGGTGTTGTTAGAGTGCAAGATGGGCGTTCGTTTGTTCTTGCTGATTTACCAGGATTAATTGAAGGAGCCTCTTTAGGTCATGGTCTTGGCGATCAATTTTTGAAACATGTAGAACGTACTAGAGTAATTGCTCATATTGTTGATATGGGGGGATACACAGGCCGTGATCCTTACGAAGATTTTACAATTATTAATAATGAATTAAGATCGTTTAATGAAAAGATTATGGATAAGCCACAAATAGTTGTAGCTAATAAAATGGATATGCCTGATTCTCATGATAATTTAATTAAGTTTAAGGAAAAAGTGAATGTACCAGTTTATGAAATTTCAGCTGTTACTGGGCAAGGTTTACAAGAGGTACTTACTAAATTAGCCGATATGTTAGATGGTATTGAGAAAACCAATTTATACGAAGAGGAAAAGTTTGAAAGTCATGTTATTTATAAATTTAAACAAGAAAAATCATTTACGATTACTAAAGAGGATGATGCTTGGGTAATTAAAGGTAAAGAAGTAGAAAAATTAGTGGTAATGAGTCGTTTTGATACAAACGAAGCAGTTTTACGTTTTTCTAATAAGCTTCGTAAACTTGGTATTGATGATGAACTTCGAGAATTGGGAGCTCAAGACGGAGATACTATTAGAATATTAGATTTTGAATTTGAATTTAGAGAGTAACGAGTTAATTTAAGAATATAGGAAGAACTATATTCTTTTTTTGTCTACCATAATTTCCCACATTTTTATCAAAATATATACATAATTGTTTTGTACAATGATAGTGGAGTTGATAAGAGACTCCCTACTACTGAAAGGTTGGTGATAGATGTAGAAATCAAGAATAAATAGTGTTATACTATAAATGAGGCGATAATAATGTATAAAATCTGTTTAGTAGAAGATGAAGAAAATTTAAATAATTTGATTAAATCTTATCTAGAAAGAGCAGGATATGAAGTTGTACAGTATTATAATGGAACAGATGCTTTAAATCACACGACGGATATTGTCGATTTATGGATATTAGATATTATGTTAGGTGATTCAGTTAGTGGATACGACATAATAAAAAAATTAAGAGAAAGCAGTGAAGTTCCAGTAATATTTACATCTGCTCGTGATCAAGAACTTGATAAAATTATTGGATTAGAACTCGGGAGTGATGACTATGTTACAAAACCTTATTCCCCTAAGGAACTAGTACTCCGAGTTAATAATATAATTAAACGAACCTACAGCACCCAAACAGAAAAAATCAATTATGAAAACTATGAAATAGATTTAGATAAAAGATTAGTAAACGATGGCTCAAAGGAAATCTCTCTCACTACTTTAGAGTTTGATTTACTAATAATGTTTTTACAGAACAAAAATAAATCATTTAGTAGAAATCAGATTTTGGAAAATGTTTGGGGTGAAAATTACTTTGGTAGTGATAGAGTAGTAGACGATTTAGTTAGAAGGCTTAGAAGAAAATTACCTAAACTTCGTTTAAATACGATCTATGGGTATGGATATAGATTATCATGAAATTAAAGCATAATTTATATCGCCAGTTAATTACAATTGTCTTAATAATGTTCGCACTTATTTATGTAAGTGTGGCAGTTATCTTACCAAAAACCTTAATCCCTATTTACGAAAAAAACATCTACTTTAACTTAAAGATCCCGTTAGATATAGTTCAAAGTAATATTGGCGATAGTAGCCTTGAAGACAATATAGCTTATATATTTGTCAAAGATAGTATTATTACGACTTCTAGTAACTTATCTGATGTAATTAGTCTTCCGGCTAATCAGATTTTAGAGAAAATAAACAGCGATTATGGTAAGTTTGTTTACCATGGAAAAACGTATTATTACAATACGAAAAGTGACGCTAATACATATAAAGTAGCAGTTACAAACAATAATTATGTATCGCAAATGAAAGCTGATATTTTAGCTTCATTAATGCCAGTATTATTGGTGACTTTATTAGTTATTTTAATTATTGTAGCTATGTGGTCACAGATACTTGCAGATAGAATAAAAAAATTAAAAGAGAAGGTGGATAATCTAGACAATGACGATTATGTAGGTAAAATGCCTTACAAAGTCGATGATGAGATTGAAGATTTATCGCATGCTATTGATGAAATGAAAGAGACCCTCAAAGAGAATGAAGAATATAAGAATCAAATGTATCAAAATATTTCTCATGATTTTAAAACCCCTCTCACCGTTGTAAAATCGTATATTGAGGCAATCGAGGATGGCGTGCAAGATGAAAAAAGCGGATTAAAAATTATTAAACAAGAAATTAAAAAATTAGAAATAAAAGTACACTCCTTACTATATTTAAACAAATTAACCTATATGAAAAATACGGATAACTACAAGCGCGACACGATAAATATTGTAGATATATTATCCGAGTCAGTAGAAAAATTTAAAGTCGCAAGGCCAGATATCAAATGGCAAATTAATATTACTGACAAAAAAACAATATTTAATGGTTCACAAGATATGTGGGAAGCCATTGTTGATAATATTTTAAGTAACTTTATGCGTTATGCTAAAACAGAAGTTAAAATAACTGTCAAGGGTCGCCAAATTATCTTTTATAATGATGGACCAAATATTGATGAGACAATTTTAAATGATATCTTTACCCCATATAAGAAGGGTATAAAAGGTCAATTCGGTTTAGGACTTTCAATTGTTAAAAAAACCGTTTCCCTACTAGGTTATGAAATTAGTGTTAAAAACGAAAAGACCGGTATCAGTTTTATAATAAAATAAGAGGATCCCACCTCTTATTTTTATTTTACATTTTTGCGAATTTTGACAGTCTTTGGAGAACCTGACATTTGCCTATATTGATTACTTTTGTTATAATATGTTACCAAGGTGATTATTATGAGTTCGAGGGAAACCGTTATACTGCCTTTACAGACAGAAGGCACTCCTTATTTTTATAAAAAAGAAAGTTTAATTGAGTTAAAAAAAGAACTTGAAGATTTTTTATCTGGTCCTGGGAAATATATGGACGACAGAGATGCAGCTGAAAGATTTTTAGGTTGCCAGGAAATTCAAGCTAACAATAGTATAGAAGGCTATAATGATGATGCAAGTACGATAAGATCGGTTATTGCAGATGCCTATTGTAAAAAGGTACCAGAAAAGCGTCGAAAAATTATTAATAATTTATATCAAGGATATCAAAAAATTCTTAGAGGTGAACCAATAAATGAAAACACTTTAAAAGAGCTTTATGATGTTTTATCAAATGGTTTATTAGCAGATTATGATTTGGCTAATATGGGGCGATTTTATCGTAATGGTGAAGTTGAAATTAATTTTTCTGGTGTTTTAAGTGACGATGAGGATTATATTATTGGTAGTACAAGAATGGGAAAGTATAAAGATTATGGTGTTGCTCCTGAAGCTGTTAGTAGATATATGGATTCATTATTTTTATTTTTGGATGATGACAGTGATTTGGAGACGCCAACAGATTATTTTATCAAGTCACAAATAGCCCATCACTATTTTGTTTATGTTCATCCTTATTTTGATGTTAATGGAAGAACTGGTAGGACAATGTCAATGTGGTATTTACTTAATAATGAGGCTTACCCATATATAATTTTTAATAGAGCTATTCCATTATTTAAACGAAATTATAATCAAGCCATTCGTGATACTAAAAAATTTAAGAATATGACGTTTTTCTTAAATTATATGTTATCTAATGTAAAAACCGAACTAGAAAAAGAATATGCGATAAGTTCAATAGAGAGCACTTTGTCTGAACCACTTGATGATACTGAGTATCAGACATTGCGATATGTTCTATCGATGAATGGCCTTAGGACTAGTAAAGATTTCGCTTCGTTTTATAATAGATTGAATGATAAAAAGGGATATAGTTATATTGATGAACATATGATTGAACCATTGATTGATAAGGATGTTTTAACTGTTGTAAGACATACAAGGAAAGGCCTTGATGGAAAACGCTCTAATTATGTTTTTGAAATTAATCCTGATAGGGTAGATAGTGACCCAGGAGTAATAAAGAGATTGCATTTATAAAAAAGTATGTTATAACCCCACCCAACTTTAGTTAAAGTATAACTAAAGTTTTTTAATGAAAAAAAGGTTGAAATTATTGACAATAGGGGGGGGGGGGGGGGTATACTATAAATAGCTAAGAATCGACAAAAAAAGAATAGATAAAAAAGTATAATGAGAAGAGAAATAATACGATTGAATTATAACGAAATATTCGATATAATATAAATAGATAAATACTAAAGTAGGTGTTGTATGAGACGAGGGAAAGCTAAAAGGAATATCATAATAATAGGACTAACCAGTATAGTCTTTTTAATGGTGGTTGGATATGCTGCGTTTCAAACAAATCTAACAATTAAGGGAACTAGTAAGATAAGCAGTAACTGGGATATAAGAATAACTAATGTAACTGAGGGAACAAAGGTTGGTAAAGCAGAGAGTTTAAAAGATCCAACTTTCGATGCAACTTCAGCGACTTTTAGTGCAGGTTTACAGTCGCCAGGTGATTCAATTGAATATAACATAACCATAAGTAATCGTGGAACTCTAGATAGTGTATTAAAAACGATAAGTTTAAGTAAAAGTACTAATCCAGCGATAAAATTTACAGCAAGTGGAATAAGAGAAGGTCAAACAATACCAAAGGGAACAGACAAAGTATTTACGGTAAAAATAGAATTTGATAAGAATGCCAATCCAAATACAGAGGATAAGATAGCAGATTTAACGATTGATTTGGAATATGAACAGGCAAGTGGTGATGAAGAAGTAACACCAGATAATTATGAAGTCAAATATGATTATAAAACAAACGGAGGAACCGAAAGTGAAGCAAAGACTAAAGAATATCCAATAGGAAGTGAAGTTGATTTAAGTAAGACGGCTATTAAAGATGGATATACTTTTATAGGCTGGAATACGAATAAAGATGCGACAACAGGTTTAACAAGTTTAGAGATGAGTAATGCCGATGTAACGTTGTATGCGATCTATAAAAAAGAAGGAAAAAATTTAACAGTTAGCTTTAATAATAATGGTGGAAGTGGAACGATAGAAAATATAACATGTAAGATACCAACCGTTTATAATAATACTGTCCAGCCAGAGACTTGTAATATAACCTTACCAAGTAATACGTTTACAAAAGAAGAAATGGAATTTATTGGTTGGAATACGGACAGTAAAGCTAAAGAAGGATTAGAAATAAATCAAAGTATAAGTAAAAATACAGAGTATTATGCGATATGGAAAGATACAACGAAACCAATAATTGATGATGTATCAACTAGTAGTACAACAAATTCAATAACCGTAGTAGTTACAGCTCATGATGATCAAAGTGGTATTTCTAAGTATGAGTATTCTCTTGATGGTACCAATTGGATAGAGGATACTAATACTCATACTTTTAATAATTTGAAAGAGAATACAAGATATTCATTATATGTAAGAGTAACAAATGGAGATGGGTTAATTAGTCAGTATAACAGTTATACCGATGAAAACACACCAAAAGATCAATTATTGTTTTGGGGACAAGCAGATAATCCAGATAATACCGCTAGCATTTTGAAAGATAAAAGTTCAAGTGGGAATGATGGGGTACTGAATGGTTTTAATGGAACTTTGGAAAGTGGTTATAATAATGGAACTTTAGTTTTTGACGGAGTCGATGATTATGTAAATATTGGTTTAGCTAATTACGATTTTAAAAATTCTATTAGTTATGTGGCCTATGTTAAAATTCCAGATGGGGCTAGTAGTAAAAATAGGAAAATATTTTGTAATCAGGAACAGAATGGTAGTGCTTTAGCCATTAATACAAGATTGTATTTAGCTATTCATGACGGAACAAAATATAATTATGCAACGGCGACAGATCAAATTGAAAAAGATGTTTATTATGCAATGATTGGGACATACGATGGTTCGTTGATGAAAACATATATTAATGGGCAGTTAGTAGCTACTAATAATTCTTCATTATTATCTTTATCACAAATGGATATATTGATAGGAGCTAATCCAAATGTTAATGGTGTTTCAGAACAATCTGATATGACGTTAAAAGAGGCAATGGTTTATGACCGGGCATTAAGTGAAGAAGAGGTTTTTAAATTATCAAAGCAACTTAATGATAAATATACGGTAGCAACTAAAGCTATAGAGAGCCCAACATATAGTGAAACTAACAATGGAGAAGTAGTGATAAACTATCCATCTGGATGTGGGAGTGAGTATACATGCTCATATAGTAAAGACGGAGGAGCATTTGAAACCATAACAAATAATCCAACAGTTTATTTTGGAACTAACGGAACATTAGTAGCTAAAGTAAATGACGGAACTAATACACTTACAACAAGCACGTATAGTGTTGTTAGAAATGACTTATACGTATCAAACAGTGGAAACGATACAACTGGATATGGAACAATTAATAAGCCATATGCGACTATTCAAAAAGCTTATGATTCAGCTAATACTACAGCAAATATTAATGTTATGTCTGATATAACGCAAACGAGTACTGCAAGTATGGAAGCAGATAAAAACATAACCTTGCAGAGCTATGGAACGGCAGGAACTAAATCAATAGTCAGAGATTCTAGTTTAACTAGCTATGTTTTGGCTAATAAATCAGGAACTTTGAATTTAGATAATATAAAGGTGGATGGAAATGATGTTGAGGCTAACGCGCCTTTAGTATTTAGTTTGGATAATATTAATTTAAGTAATGGCACTTCATTAATTAATGGTAATAACACATATATTTATTCGACAACTATGGATGGTACAAAGGTTGGGGGTGGTTTAGCGCTCTTAGGAGGAAACGCAACTATAAAAGATACCCAAATAAAAAATAATCATTCTGATTATGGAGGCGGGATATATGCGTCTTATACTGATTCTGTTACATTAGAAAACAGCGTGGTATCTGATAATTATAGTATTACTAATGGCGGAGGAATTACGTCTAACAATGAAATTATGATTAAATCATCAGAAATATTTAATAATACTACAAATGGTATAGCTGGAGGCATTCATTCAATCGGTGGAATTGTTTTAGATGGAACAACTGTTTCTAAAAATACAAGCTCACTTAACTGTGGGGGACTTTATGCAAGAAAAAGCGCGGAAATTAAAAACAATTCACAAATTATTAATAATAAAACTTCAGGAAGTGGAGGCGGATTATATTTAGAAGGTCGTGAGGCTGATGGCACAATTGGTGATTTTATCATTTCCGATAGTAATATTTCCAACAATGAATCTAAAACTTCAGGAGGCGGAATGTTTTTGGCCACAATTCCTTTAAAAATTACCGGTTCAACAAAAGTTAATGAAAATATTTCTACTAATGGTTCAGGAGCTGGAATTTGTTTATACAATAATGTTACGGCAGTTATTGAAAATATTTTGGTTGACAGTAATAAAATACTTGAGCAAAATCAAGGCCAGGGTTCTGGAATATGGCTTAGTAATTCAACTTTAACTTTAAATAATGGAACAATATCTAATAATATTACACCAGGGACAGCTCTCGGTGGAGGTGTTAGAGTATATACTGGTGGAATCTTTATAATGAATAATGGAGTTATTAAAAATAATAGTGGAAGTTATTCAGGCGGTGGAGTTGGATGTCATGGTTCTACTGCGGATAATACTAAATTTGTATTAAATGGTGGGACGATTGAGAATAATATGGCAGAGGCTGGCGGAGGCGGAGTTTATATTAATGTTTGCCAATATACATACAATGGTGGAAAAGTAACAGGAAATACGCCAGCTAATGAAAATGAAACAGAATAACGAAACAATAAAAAAATCAACTTGCTATTTAAGTTGATTTTTATTAACCCATAATTTTATTTAATGTTCTAAGTTCTCTTGCAGTCATTCTAACTTTTTTACCGTTAATAGTTACTACTTGTAAATTAGGTTTGAAAGCATGCTTAGTTGCATTACATGCATGAGATCTACGATTTCCAGATAAAGGTTTTGTATTTGTTACTTTTTTAGCCATAGTTATCCCTCCTTCAAGTTTTTTCCTTTGCCTTATAACTTTACCATAAATATGTATTTAAGTCAAATGTTTCCTTTAAATTATATGAAAAAGGGTATTAAACATTTCAAAATAGCGGAAAATATAGTAAAATGATATTAAAGGATGGTGAGTCTATGAATTATGTACCGCTTAATATAAAAACTGGCAATTCTTTATTATCTAGTATGATAAGAATTCCAGAATTAGTTAAAACAGCTAAAGAACACGGACTTACCGCACTTACGATTACGGATAATAACTTATATGGTGTTATTGATTTTTATAAAGAATGCACGAAAAATAAAATAAAACCAATAATTGGATTGGAAATTACTCTTGATGAACTTAAATATGTTTTATATTGTCAAAATTATAAAGGTTATCAAAATTTAGTTAAACTAGCAACAATGATGTCTGAACAAGCTTTGACACTAGAAGATGTTACTAATTTTAGTTCTGATTTAGTTGCAATCGTTCCTTATGAAAGTAGAAAGTTATATAATGATTTAAAAAAGTTATATCTCAATATTTTTATTGGTTATAAAAATGATTTGGAAAAGAGCAAAATTAAAAGTAGTAACACAGTTTATATGAACGAAATACTGTGTTTGGAAAAAGATGATGAGCAGTACTTAAAATATTTATATGCGATTAGGGATGGTCAATTAGCGTTTGAAGTTACAGTGGATAATTTTGACGTTAGTTTACTTCCTTTGAAAAATCAAAATGAAAGTAATAACTTTAAAATTAATAGTTTATGTAATTTGGAGTTAAAATTTCATCAGGATTTAATGCCAGTACTTCCAGGTGATAGTTATGAAGAACTTAAGAAAAATTGTATTTTAGGCTTAAAGAAGATTTTTGGTTCTTCAGTTAGTAAACAATATGCAGTAAGATTGAAACACGAATTAGACATTATAAAAAGTATGGGCTTTTGTGATTACTTTTTAATTGTAGCTGATTATATCAATTATGCGAAAACTCATGACATTTTAGTCGGCCCAGGGAGGGGAAGTGCCGCTGGTTCATTGGTAGCCTATTTGTTAAATATTACAACGATTGATCCTTTGAAATATGATTTGTTATTTGAGCGTTTTCTAAATCCCGAAAGGGTAACGATGCCGGATATCGATGTTGACTTTGAAGACTGTAAACGTGATCAAGTAACTAATTATTGTATCTTAAAATATGGAATTAAAAAGGTTGCCCTTATTATTACTTTTGGGACTTTAGGCCCTAGACAGGTAATCAAGGATGTGGGAAGAGTACTTGACATCGCCCCTAAAAAATTGGATATTTTAAGTAAAATGATGGATCCTAAGATTTCTTTAAGGGAAAATTATAAGTCATTTCAGGTTACAGATTTTATTAAGATAAATTCTGAATTAAAACAGGTTTATCAAATTGCTTTGAAATTTGAAGGATTAAAACGTCATACTTCGATACATGCTGCAGGTGTTGTTATGTCTAAATATGATTTAGATGAAGTAATTCCGTTAGATAAAAATCACACATCATTTTATACGACTGGCTATGATATGGATTATTTAGAGGAAATTGGCCTTTTGAAGATGGATTTTTTAGGATTAAAAAATTTAACTTTAATTAACAATATATTAAAAGAAATCCCGGAATATGATTTTGATAGTATTCCAGAAAATGATGAAAAGGCATTAGAAATTTTTACAACAGTTAATACGATTGGAGTGTTTCAATTTGAATCAGATGGAATGATGAATTTCTTAAGAAAATTTAGGCCGACTACTTTTGAAGATGTAGCGTCAGCATTAGCTTTGTTTCGACCAGGACCAATGCATAATATAGATTCTTACATTAGAAGAAAGCAAGGTAAGGAAGAAATTAATTATTTACATCCGGATTTAGAAGAAATTTTGAAACCAACTTATGGAATTATTATTTACCAAGAACAGATAATGCAGATTGCTAATGTAATGGCTGGATATAGTTTTGCAGAAGCGGATATTTTAAGGCGTGCGATGAGCAAAAAGAAAGAATCTATTTTATTAAAGGAAAAGGGTAGATTTATAAGTCAAAGCACCTCCCGAGGTTATGATGAAGAAATTGCAACAAAGGTTTATGATTTGATTTTAAAGTTTGCGGATTATGGTTTTAATCGTTCTCATTCGGTAGCTTACGCAATGATTTCTTATCGTATGGCTTATCTGAAGGCTCATTATCCAAAATTATTTATGAAAAACTTATTATCAAGTGCGATAAATAGTGAAGGTAAAACTAGAGAGTATATGTACGAATGTAAAGTTAATAATATTAATGTTTTAGCGCCTAATATTAATAGAAGTGAAGATAATTATATTATATCTGGTGAGGATATTATTTTCCCGCTTTCAAATATTAAAAATGTTGGTAATGGAGCGGTTAAAACGATTTTAGAAGAACGCGATAAAGGCGACTTTAAAGATATTTTTGATTTTGTTAGACGTTGTTATGGGAAAACAGTTAATCGAAAAACGGTAGAAAATTTAATTTTAGCAGGAGCATTTTTGGAACTAGGATTTAATCGAAAAACTTTGATTGATAATTTAGAAGTGATTATTAATTATGGTGAGATTGGCGAATATTTAGATGATGATGTTTTTAAGCCGGAATTAGAGATGGTTAGTGAATATAAAATGCCAGAGATAATGAATTTTGAACTTGAAGTATTTGGCTTTTATCTAAGTAATCATCCAATTACCGAGTATAAACTTAAATATCCAAAAGCAATTGAACTACGTTATTTAGACTCTTATTTTGATCGCTTAGTAGAAACTGTAGTTCATGTTGATAAAGTTAGAGTAATTGATACTAAACGAAAAGAAAAAATGATGTTTATTACGGGAAGTGATGAACTTACAAAGATTGATATTGTGGTTTTTCCTAAAGTATATAAGCGTTATTCTGATATTGATGTTGGTGATATTTTATATGTAACTGGTAAGGTTGAAAAAAGATTTGATCAAATGCAGATAGCGGCAACAATTCTTAGAAAATTAAATTAATTTTTGGAAAACGATATATTTTTTTCTTAAAAAATGTTATTATGAATAATAGAGGTGGTAGAATGAAAAGGGATAAGGCTAAAATAATTATAGTTTACATTTTGATGTTTATTATTTTGTGTTTAGTTGGTTATTTAATATATTTTGCTATAAACTTGAATAAAGATACTAAGGAAGACAAAAAGGATACACCTACTGAAACTGAAGAAAAAACGGAAATTTCAGACAGCTGTACTTTTAATATTTCTTTAAGGGAGTTAGCTTCTTTAGAAAGTAATCCAGGTGCTTTAAGTTTATGTGCAGGTTATAACAAATTAACACTTGATAATATTGTACTAGATGGTAAAACACAAAATGTTTATTTGAATTATTATAACGGTACATTAGCTGAACAAGATAATATTTTAGGGGTATATATAAATGATAAAAAGGTAGTAGTTGGAGCTTCATATGATACTAAAAATGTTGTTGGAGTATTTGATAATTTATTGTTTATTAAAACTATATCACCAGAAGGAAGTAATGTTCGTGTATTTAATAGTAATGGACGAAAGGTTTATGATTTAGAATCCGCTTTAAGTAAAGCTAAAATTCAAGATCCAGTATTTACGGAACTAGCTAAAACGGATACGACCATTGGCAAGGTAGTTAATACGAAAAATATTAATTCTGGAAGTTTTGCTTTTACAAACGGGGTATTTACATTTAATACGGATACAATGGCAGGGTGTAATCCTGGACAGGTATATAAAGGATCAACATACAAAGTTACATATACTGGTGAAACATTTAGTAATCCAACATTTGTATCATACATAAATTGTTAAACTTAACCAATCAATATTGATTGGTTTTTTCTTGCACTATCTATATATTAATGATATAATTGATTTATAAATTTAGGAAAGTGGGGAAAAAGATGTATTGTAAGAAATGTGGTGCGAAATTAGAAGATGGACAACAAGTTTGTTTGTCTTGTGGAACATTAGTTAATGGGCAAGAACAACCTAAGCAGCAAGCTTTTAATCCAGTAATGCAAAAATCAAAAATTGCAGCAGGATTACTTGGAATATTTTTAGGCGCTTTAGGTGTACATAATTTTTATTTAGGTTATACAGGTAAAGCAGTGGCTCAATTGCTTATTTCTTTACTTAGCTGTGGTATTTTATCATTCGTGTCAGCTATTTGGGGATTAATTGAAGGTATTTTAATTTTAGCTGGCAGTATCGATAGAGACGCAATGGGCGTTCCACTAAAGGATTAAATGAAAAATAGGCTTAGAACGTTATTGATTCTTGGATTAATAATTTTTCTATTTCTTTTTTTATGGCTCGGACAGTTCGATTGTCTATTTAAAAAGCATTTCCATTTTCCATGCCCGGGGTGCGGAATGAATAGGGCATTTAATGAAATTTTATCTTTTAATATTTTAGAATCATTTAAATACAATATTTTGGCTTTTCCTGGAATTTTAATAGGTTTATTTTGTTTTGGGGTTTTATGCTATGATTTGCTAAAGGGTACTAATGTTTTTTTGCCAAAATTATTCGAAATTTTAAAGAAATATTATTTAGTAATATTTCTAATTGTTTTTGTAAGCTGGATGTTTAATATATATCGAGGCATATAAAAAGTAATCATTTGATTACTTTTTATTTTAAGCCTTTTTGAACATTTCCAATTATTTGGTTTCTTTCTTCGGCGCTACTATTTTGCCATAGTAGTTCAAAGAAAACTCCTATTCCTGGCAATGTTTCTTCCTCTCCTGATTTAATTGAAGCTTCAATGGCTTCGGTTAATTCTTTTTCGTCAGCATTTTTAAAATTGTTTTTAATATATCCTCTTATACTAATATCCATAGTTATCAATTCCTCTCTATACATTTACCTTGAGCAAAAAATATTTTTTTATACGAATATATATATTTTTTAATTAAAATAGTGTATAATTAAATCAGAATGGAGGAATAATTATGATAGCATTAATCATCGTTGGTGTAATTGTATTATTACTTGTAATTTATGTAATTGCAACTTATAATGGTTTAGTTAATTTTAAAAATAAGGTTCAAGATTCATGGGCCCAAGTAGACGTTCATCTTAAGAGAAGAAATGATTTGATTCCAAATTTAGTGGAAACAGTAAAAGGATATGCAGGTCATGAAAAGACAACTTTAAATGCTGTTATTGAAGCTAGAAATATGGCTGTAAATGCCAAAACACCACACGAGGAAATGGCAAGTGCGAATATGTTAACTGATGCGTTAGGACAATTATTTGCTTTATCTGAAGCATATCCAGATTTAAAAGCAAATACTAATTTCTTAGATTTACAAAATAATTTAAGAGATACAGAGGATAAGATTTCTTATGCTAGACAATTTTATAATGATGCCGTTATGGCCTATAAAAACAAGCTAGAAATGTTTCCATCAAACATTATCGCTTCAATGTTTAACTTTAAACCTGAAGAATTCTTTGAAGCTACTGAAGCTGAAAAAGAAGTACCAAAAGTACAATTTTAGAAAGTCTAATGACTTTCTTTTTTTATACCCCACCAACTTTGGTTAATATTTTGACTAAAGTTTTTTGTTGGTTTGGTTTAAAATTATTGACAATAG
>ERZ826242.1264-NODE-1264-length-28761-cov-7.558315_pt1 | contig 28761 bp, 32 predicted proteins | sample MGYA00519871_ERZ826242 | MGnify/ENA primary metagenome ERZ826242 (study PRJEB31778, sample SAMEA3449226) | human gut metagenome | biome: human gut; feature: human-associated habitat; material: faeces | place: United Kingdom | collected 2010/2012 ...
TTCGTCAGAAATTTCTGGAGTAACAAGGTTAAGTTACTTTAGTCTGTGCGATTGCAAAGCAATCTGTACATGTGGCGAAGCTACTTTTCTTATAGAAAAATAAAGGAGGAACTATTTTGAAATCAAATGAATTAATTTTAATTTTAGATTTTGGTGGACAATATAATCAATTAATCGCAAGACGTGTTCGTGAATGTAATGTTTATTCTGAAGTGGTACCATACCACATTTCAATTGAGAAAATCAAAGAAAAAAATCCAAAAGGAATTATTTTTACAGGAGGGCCAGCTAGTGTATATAATGAAGAAAGCCCTATGTGTGACAAAGCAATTTTTGAATTAGGCATTCCGATTTTAGGAATTTGCTATGGAATGCAATTAATGACTCACTTATTAGGAGGAACAGTATCAAAAGCTAACAAACGTGAATATGGAGCAACTTCTGTTTGCATTACCCCTTCCTCCCCTTTATTTAACGGATTCCAAGAAATCAATACTTTTTTAATGAGTCATACTGATTTTGTGGAAAAAGTTCCAGAAGGTTTTTCAGCAATTGGTAATACGGATCATTGCCCTATTGCTGCTATGCAAAATGAGAATAAAAAGTTATACGGAATTCAATTCCATCCAGAAGTAAATCTTTCTGAAAATGGAACACAAGTTATTTCCAATTTCTTATATCAAATATGTGGTTGCAAAGGAGACTGGAAAATGTCTTCCTTTACAAAAGATTCTATTGTAGCTTTACGAGAAAAAATTGGTGATAAAAAAGTTTTATGTGCTCTATCTGGAGGAGTTGATTCTTCTGTTGCAGCTGTTTTATTACATAAAGCTGTTGGTAAAAATCTTACTTGCATCTTTTTAGATCACGGTCTTTTAAGAAAAAATGAAGGTGACGAAGTAGAAAATATTTTCCGCAATCAATTTGATATTAATTTAATTCGAGTAAATGTACAAGATCGTTTTTTATCAAAACTTTCTGGAATAATAGATCCTGAGCAAAAAAGAAAAATAATTGGAGAAGAATTTATTCGAGTATTTGAAGAAGAAGCAAAAAAAATCGGAGCAGTAGATTTCTTAGTACAAGGAACAATTTATCCTGATGTAATTGAAAGTGGTCTTGGAAAAGGAGCAGTTATTAAAAGCCACCATAATGTAGGAGGGCTCCCTGATCATGTAGATTTTAAAGAAATTGTAGAACCTCTAAGAGACTTATTCAAAGATGAAGTAAGAAAAGTTGGTTTAGAGCTAGGTATTCCAGAAAACTTAGTATTTAGACAACCTTTCCCAGGACCAGGTCTTGCAATAAGAATCATTGGAGATATTACGGAAGACAAATTAAATATCTTAAAAGATGCTGATCTTATCTTTAGAGAAGAAGTCGAAAAAGCAAATTTAGGAAAATCCATTAACCAATACTTTGCGGTTTTAACAAATTTGAAGTCTGTTGGTGTTATGGGAGATGAAAGAACTTATGATTATACAGTTGCTTTAAGAGCTGTAGAAACGACTGATTTTATGACAGGTGTTTGGAGTAAAATTCCTTATGAAGTTTTAGAGAAAGTTTCTAGTCGAATTGTAAATGAAGTAAAACATGTAAACCGTGTTGTTTATGATATTACCTCAAAACCACCAGCAACAATTGAGTGGGAATAAGATACGAAAAAAGAAACGATGCCCATAACTGGCATCGTTTCTTTTTACTCAACTCAAAACTACGACATTTTCTAGAATGACTACTGGTACTTTAGAATATTTTAACTTGTTAGCACACATAAACACATTCCAACCATCTAGAAGGACGTGATTTGAAGAAACAACAATTGGCTTGGGAAAATGACCATATTTTTTGATAAAATTCATATATTTATCATACCGCTTTCCAAGAATTCTAGTACCAAAGGATGGAACAAGGATTTCTGATAGATTCATTGTTGTAACCCATTCTTTCGGTATATCAAATCCTTTTAACAAACGCATATGTTCTTTTCTAGTAATCATTTCCTCCCGATATCTTGCTCTTTCTTTTTTGGTACGCAGATCATTATATTCAATAAATTCTTCTGTAGTTAAATTACTTTTCCTTGAATTACAGTCAGAACATGATGGAATTAAATTATTTGTAATAGTAATTCCTCCATAATCTACTGGATACATATGATCTATTGTCATCTTTTTGCTTTTAAAATTCTTATTACAATAATAACAATAGTGCTTTCCAAAAATTGCATAAGTAAGATCATACATTAATTTTTCAAAGCCAAAATTTCCTTCCATGTATAGCACATCATTCCGCACCTCTACTTTGCAGTCAGAGCGTTTGTAATAAAATTGCTGGGGTAATTCTAAAATCATAGAAGACCTCCTTTATAGCGATTATAGTTTTCTATGGCTCGTTGTACTCGAAATGGATCTAATTCAGCATCTTGCACTATTAATTTAGCAAATAGATCAGGTATCTCTCCTTCTTCTATCACTTTTAGCTGATATTCTGTTTGATAAAAAATTGATGTCATTTCTACATTTTCGAATTGTAAATGAACTTCCACTGTATCGTATGGATCATCTTCTGATGCCATATAAAAAATGCCTTTCATTAGAAATCCATTCTGAAGAGTTAGCTCACATTCAAAAGTATCTTGTGTTAAGATTCCAAAAATCCGATTTTCTGCAACATCTACCATTAAGAGTCCATCACTATAATATATATCTGGAATAACAAATTCTATATTTAATGCCAATATTTCATTTTCCATATTTGTATATCCTCCTTCTATTATATTCATAATTATAGGTTAATCAGTTACATTTTTTATAATATATCATCGTTTTATGTTAAATTCAACATTTTTTAAGTTTTATTTATAATTTTCGTCAATTTCCTTTAGAATAACATCATGCGCTTTTCCTTCTGAAATACTTACCTCAGAAACTAATGTTAATCTTGCTTTTTCGTGTAATTCTGGAATTGTAATCGCACCACAATTACACATTGTTGATTTTACTTTTGCCATAGTGATTGCTAAATTATCTTTTAAACTTCCAGCATATGGAATATAAGAATCTACTCCTTCTTCAAAAGAAAGTTTACTTTCTCCTCCCATATCATATCTCTGCCAGTTTCTTGCACGGTTTGAGCCTTCTCCCCAATACTCTTTTACATAATTGTTTCCTTTTTTCACTAAACGGGTTGGGCTTTCATCAAATCTTGCAAAATATCTTCCCATCATAACAAAATCCGCTCCAAGTGCTAGTGCAATTGTAATATGATGATCATGAACAATTCCACCATCAGAACAAATTGGAATATAAATTCCTGTTCTTTCAAAATATTCATCTCTTGCTTCTACAACATCAATTAAGCTACTAGCTTGTCCTCTACCAATTCCTTTTGTTTCGCGAGTAATACAAATCGATCCTCCTCCTACTCCAACTTTAATAAAATCTGCTCCTGCTTCTGCTAAATAATAGAAACCTTCTTTATCAACAACGTTTCCAGCACCTATTTTTACAGAATCACCATATTTTTCTCTCACATAATCAATTGTTCTTTTTTGCCAAATAGAGAATCCGTCAGAAGAGTCCATACAAATTAAATCAACACCTGCTTCTACTAAAGCTGGTATTCTTTCTTCATAATCTCTAGTATTAATACCTGCACCAACAATATAACGTTTATTTTCATCTAATAATGAATTTGGATTATTTTTCCTTTCTTCATAATCTTTTCTAAAAACTAAATATTTTAGGTTACCTTCTTTCGTAAGAATAGGAAGACAGCTGATTTTATGTTTCCAAATCATGTCATTTGCTTCTGCTAAACTAATTCCTTCTTCCGCCCAAATTGAATTCTCTTTTGAAGTCATGAATTTATCAATGGTTTCCTCTTGATTATCTCTTGAAATACGATAGTCTTTATCTGTTACTAAACCAATATATTTTCCATTTGCAGTTCCATCATCTGTAATAATAACAGTAGAATGTCCTGTTCTTTTTACTAATTCTAATGTTTCCTTTAATGTTGCTGTGCTTTTTACATTAGAATCACTAATAACAAATCCTGCTTTATGTTTTTTTACATGATATACCATTTTAGCTTGATTTTCTATGGATTGTGAACCATAAATAAAGGCTACTCCACCTTCTCTTGCTAAAGCAATTCCCATTTCTTCTCCTGAAACGGATTGCATAATAGCAGAAACAACAGGTAAGTTTGCATAATATTTTGCTTCTTCCCCTTTTTTGTATTTTACAAGTGGTGTTCTTAATGATACATTAGATGGAATGCATCTTTCATCTGTTAAATTTGGTAATAATAAAAACTCGTTAAATGTTCTTGAAATATCTTCTAAGATTTTTGCCATTTTTTTCACTCCTTTTAATTACTATTAATTATAATATTATATATGGAGATTGTTTTTTACGCAAGAGATTTTAAAAATATTGTAATTCGATACCTCCTATGTCACAATAGCAAATATAAAAATAATGAACAAATAACAGAAGAAGACCTCTCGTGGATATATTTAATATAGTCCATGGGAGGTTTTACCATTTATCCATAATAAATTATTTTGTCAATTCTAGTGTTTCTTTCGCTATCATCAATTCTTCATTTGTTGGTACTACATATACCTTTATTTTAGAATTGTCAGAAGAAATTAATTTATCTTCTCCTCTTGTTTGATTTCTTTCATCATCAATCTCAACACCTAAGAATCTTAAGTTTTCACAAATTCCTTTACGAATATTTACTTGATTTTCTCCAATTCCTGCTGTAAAAATCATTGTGTCAAATCCATTCATTGCAACTGCACATTTTACAATTTGACTTGCTACTAAGTAATTATGTGCTTTAATTGCAAGAATAGCTCTTTCATTTCCTTCAGCAGCTGCAGCTTCAATATCTCTACAATCTTGACTTACTCCAGATAGTGCTAAAATTCCGGATTCTTTATTTAAAATTCTTTCAATTTCATCCGCAGATAAATTTTCTTTTTTCATTAAAAATGTAATAATAGAAGGATCAATATCACCAGATCTTGTTCCCATTGGTATTCCTGCAAGTGGTGTAAGTCCCATACTTGTCTCTACTGATTTTCCATTTTGAATTGCACAAATACTTCCCCCTTGACCTAAATGGCAAGAAATGATTTTCATATCTTCAATTGGTCTGTTTTCTAATTTTGCAACCTGCTGAGATACATATTGGTGTGAAGTTCCATGAAAACCATATTTACGTATTCCATATTTTTCATAATAACGATATGGAATTGGATAAATATAATGTTCCTTTGGCATTGTTTGATGAAATGCTGTATCAAATACAGCTACCATCTTTTTATTTGGCATTGTTTTTTTGCATGCTTCAATTCCTAAAATTGCTGCTGGATTATGAAGTGGTGCAAGGCTTGCACACTTTTTAATTTCTTCTATTACTTCATCATTAATTAAAACTGCTTCTTTGAATTTTTCTCCACCATGAACAACACGATGACCAATACTTGTAATTTCATCTAAACTATCGATTACTTTATATTCTGGATTTAATAATTGCTCTAATGAGAAAGAAATTGCTTCTTCGTGGTTATCTACTGGATGTTCTAAACGAATCTTTTTATCTCCTACTTTATGTGTTAAAAAAGAATTTCCTTCTTTAATTCTCTCATAAGTTCCTTTTGCCATTACTTCTTCTGTTTCCATATTAATTAATTGGTATTTTAAAGAGGAACTTCCACAATTTAATACTAATATTTTCATTCTAATTTTCTCCTTTTTTTACTAATTTTAAAGTTTCTTTCGCTATCATTAGCTCTTCGTTCGTTGGAACAATGTATACTTTTACTTTAGACTCTTGAGAAGAGATTTCTCTTTCCTCTCCTTTTACATTATTCTTTTCTAGATCTAGTTTTACCCCTAAGAAAGTAAGATGACTGCAAATTGCTTCTCTTGCTTCTAATCCTTTTTCTCCTACTCCAGCAGTAAAAGTAATTACATCGACTCCTCCCATTGCAACAGCACACCTTGCAATATAACATGCAACTAAATAATTATAATTGGCTAATGCTAAAATTGCTTGAGGGTTCTTTGCAGCGGCTTCTGCTTCGATATCTCTAAAGTCTACTGATATTTGTGATACTCCATAAGCCCCTGATTCTTTATTTAAAATATTTTCCATTTGGTCTGGAGTAAGATTTTCATGTTTTATCAAATACGTTACAATAGAAGGATCAATATCACCAGATCTTGTTCCCATTGGTATTCCTGCAAGTGGCGTAAGTCCCATGCTTGTCTCTACTGATTTTCCATTTTGAATTGCACAAACACTAGCCCCTTGACCTAAATGGCAATTTATAATTTTTAATTCTTCTATTGGTTTTTCTAATATTTTTGCGATTCTTTCTGCTACATATTGATGAGATGTTCCATGAAATCCATATTTACGAACTCCATATTCTTCATAATAACGATATGGAATAGGATAAATATATCTTTCCTTTGGTAAGGTTTGATGGAATGCAGTATCAAATACAGCTACCATTTTCATAGTTGGCATTGCTTTTCTACATGCTTCAATTCCTAAAACAGCTGCGGGATTATGAAGTGGCGCAAGACTTGCACAATCTTTAATTTCTTTAATTACTTCATCTGTAATGATTACTGATTCTTTAAATTTTTCTCCTCCATGCACTACTCTATGTCCAATACCAGCTAATTCATCCAAACTAGAAATAACTCCATATTCTGGACTAAGTAGACGTTTCATGACAAACTGGATTGCTTCTTCATGGTCTTTTGCTGGATGTTCAAATTTATGTTTTACCCCATTTACTTTATGTGTTAAAAAAGAATTTGGCTGTCCTATTCGTTCATAATTTCCTTTTACTAACATTTCTTCTTTTTCTACATCAATTACTTGATATTTTAAAGAAGAACTTCCACTATTCAATACGAGAATTTTCATTTTTTTCTCCTTTTCTATTTCATTTCGCTATCTCTTAATTTTGTATTTGAGCTTGTACAGCAGTAATCGCAACAACACCTTCAATATCTTTACTACTGCAGCCTCTAGATAAATCGTTGACAGGTTTTGCAATTCCCTGGCATAAAGGTCCATATGCTTCTGCTTTTGCCAATCTTTGTACCAATTTATATCCTATATTTCCTGCATTTAAATCTGGGAAAATAAGAGTATTTGCTTTTCCTTCTACAGGGCTTCCAGCAGCTTTTGAATGAGCAACTTCTGGAATAATAGCAGCATCTAATTGCAATTCTCCATCTACAATTAAATTTGGCTCTTTTTCCTTTACTAACTCTGTTGCCTTAATTACTTTATCCGTTAACTCTGATTTTGCACTACCATAAGTAGAATAAGAAAGCATAGCAACTCTAGGTTCTTTTCCTACTAATTGTTTAAAACTTTTACTAGAAGAAATCGCAATCTCAGACAAATCCTCACTATCTGGATTTTCATTTAGTCCGCTATCAGAAAAGATGAAAGTACCATTTTCACCATATTCACAATTTGGTACTACCATTAAAAAGAAAGCAGAAACTAATTTTGTGTTTGGTGCTGTCTTTAAAATTTGAAGAGCAGGTCTTAATGTATCTGCTGTTGAATGAATTGCTCCAGATACTAAACCATCTGCATATCCGAAGTTTAACCATCATCATTCCAAAATATACAGTATCCAACATAAGTGTTTTTGCTTTTTCAATTGTAATTCCCTTCTTCTTTCTTAATTCAAAAAAAGCAGTTACGAATTCATCATATTTTTCATATGTTTTTGGATCAATGATTTCTGCTTTTTCTAGATTTAAATTTCTTTCTTTTGCTTTTTCTAATATTTCTTTTTTATTCCCAATTAAAATAATGCGAGCAAAACCGTCCTTTAAAATCCCATTGGCAGCATCCAGTGTTCTTACATCACTTGCTTCTGGCAACACAATAGTTTTTATGTCTTTTTTTGCACGCATTTTCATTTCTTCAATAAAAGACATTGTTCTTTCCTCCTTCTTTCTTTGCCATTTCATTATATAAGTAAAAAGGAAAAAGCACAATGCTTTTTCTTGATTTCAATTAATTTCTTTTATATGCATTTATATCATATGGTGAATAATAAGAATATAGACTTCGAGAATTTATATTCGGATTATTAGAAATGGTAACAAATTTAATTGAATAAATATCTGCATAGGTTAAAGTATCACTTTCTAATGCTCTTAAAAGTATATAACTTGCTCCAACATCTTCTAATATTCCAATTCGATCTGTTAAATTATTCGTTCCGATTAAAAATTCTACACGAACTAATTTACCAATTTGCTGTCTTAAAAATGCTGGAGTATATGCGTTATTTGTTAAAATCTCTGGTGAATTCTCATTAATAACAACATGTGCTTCATTTGTACTTGTTTGCCTATTTTCATTATCTGGCATACAAATTCCTCCTCTTACTTTATATTCCGCTTCACAATTCTTTATACTCTATCTTATGTACTCTTATAAGTAACAGTTGGGCGATAAAAGCAGTGATCTCCAAGTCTTGTATGAAAGGTTCCAGATCCATTTTTAGGAAAAGTATTATCACAACTAGGCTTAAAAGGATTTAGGTACCATAGACATTCTCCAATTTCGTTTAATCGATTGCCCGCAATTGCCCAATCTGCAATTTGATAGTGAACTTCAGTTGGATTCATATTATATATATTTTGTGGGTTATATTGATTTCTTAATTGATCTGTTGCACAATCAAATTGACCCTCCTGAAAAATAATATTACGAATACTTCCACCTTGAGAAATTCTAGCATATTCTCCATCTGATACATTTACTCGATTCATTACAACAGAAGCTACTGCTTTCATTCCGATTTTCTCCTTCTCCTCCTGCTTCACATTCAATAATTCTAGCTAATAATTCTCTTTCTGAATATGGCATATTATTTTCTCCTTATCTACTTCCAAAATCTTTAAAACTATTGTTATGTTTTTTTCTCATTTACACATTCAGAATCTAATTCTGAAATAATTTCTTGAAATATTTTGATATGATTTTTTTCATCTTTTATAATTCGGTCCCATAGTTTTCGTATTTCTAAATTTCTAGTTTTTTGAATCGCTTTTCGATATCCAGCAATCGCTATTTCTTCTGTCTTTATGTTATAGTTCATTAAATCTTTTAATGGCATATCCTGATATTTAATATTACTAGAAGACCAATATGTTCCTTTGCTACTAATAAGGTATGGTTTATTTCCCATCTTTCGAATCAAATCTCCTACTAAATTTAAATGTTTCATTTCTTGAATTGCGATTCCAAGTAGAACATTGCTAAGAATATCTTCTGTTTGAATATTTAAATGTTCATATACATACTGAGTTACTGCAGAAAGCTCTCCTAATTCTCCAGATAAATCATCATATAGTAAATTTGCATAAGCATGATTTTGATAAATATTTTTTATTTCTGGATAAGGAAGATTTCTATATTCATTTAACATATTTTGCAACTTTACTCCATCCATTTGATCACCTCTAAAACAATATATGCAAAACCTCAAAGATTATTTCCTATAAAATCGCTTTTCAAAATAAGAACTTTTGTTTGACAAAATAAAAGTTCTGTTTTATAATTTAAGTACATTTGTTCGGCGGTGATGGAAATGAATTTATATGAAAAATTAAAAATACTAGCAGACTCAGCAAAATATGATGCATCTTGTAGTTCTAGTGGCAGTAGACGCCAAAATACAAAGGGTGGAATTGGAAACGGAAATATTTCTGGTATTTGTCATAGCTGGAGTGCAGATGGAAGATGCATTTCTCTATTAAAAATTTTAATGACAAACTACTGTATTTATGATTGTAAATATTGTATTAATCGTTCTAGTAATGATGTTCCAAGAGCAGCTTTTTCTCCTAGAGAAATTGCAGATCTTACCATGGAATTTTATAAAAGAAATTATATTGAAGGTCTTTTCTTAAGTTCTGCCGTGATTCAAAATCCAGATCATACGATGGAGCTTTTATGCAAAGCAATATCTATATTAAGAGAAGAATATCATTTTAATGGATACATTCATGCTAAAACAATACCTGGTTCTAGTAAAGAATTAATTCAAAAACTAGGGAATTTGGTAGATCGTATGAGTGTTAATATCGAACTTCCTTCTAGTAATAGCTTAAAACTGTTAGCTCCCCAAAAGCAGAAAGATGGTATCTTAGATCCAATGAAATTTATCTCAAATAAAATTGAAGAAACGCATCAGGAAAAATCATGTAAAAAAGATATCTTTGTTCCAGCCGGTCAAACAACACAGCTAATTGTAGGAGCAACTCCTGAATCTGATTTAAAAATTATTAAGCTCTCAGAAAATCTATATCAAAAAATGAAATTGAAAAGAGTATATTATTCTGCTTATGTTTCCATTAATCAAGATAAATTGTTGCCAACTTTAAATGAACCTCCCCTTCTTCGAGAAAATCGTTTATACCAAGCAGATTGGCTATTACGTTTTTATGGATTTAAAGCAGAAGAATTACTAAATGAATCCAATCCTAATTTTAATCCTATTTTAGATCCTAAATGCGATTGGGCTATCAGAAATATTGAAAAGTTTCCTATTGAAATTAATAAAGCAGATTATTTTACATTACTTCGTGTTCCTGGAATTGGTGTTATATCAGCAAAACGAATTATATTAGCAAGAAGGAATTTTGAACTTAACTTTGAAGAATTAAAACATTTTGGAGTTGTAATGAAAAGAGCTAGATATTTTATTACTTGTAAAGGAAAATATTTTGATAAAATATCTTCTTTTCAATCTTCTTTTATTATGGCAAATCTCCTTTATCAAGAACGAAAGGATCTACCACAAACTCATAATTATGAACAATTATCGATGTTTGAAAACATACTTCCAACAAAGGAGGATCGAATCAAATGCTTAAGTGGAAACATATAAAAGATACTTATTTATACGATGGAACTTTTGAAGGTTTTTTGACAGTAGTTTTCGAATGTTATGTATCGAAAGTAATTCCATTTTGTATTATTCCAGAAGAAAAATATGAATATAACTTATTCGATTCTCTTTTTCTTATAAAAACAGACGAGAATAAGTCAAAACGTATTTTTGAAGGAATTTCTAAAAATATATCACAAGCATCCCTTTATCATGCTTATAACGCATTTTTATGCGAATATGATAATAAAGAACTTTATTTATTAAAATATATTAGCTATGGTTTCCAAGTTGGTCCCCAAATAGATAGTATGCTTCAGTTAGATTTTGTATTTAAAGTACATCAAATGAGAAAAAAAGCTTTGTTTGAATGTCATCGTCTGAAAGGATTAGTAAGATTCATTGAGTTAAAAAATCATATCTATTATGCATCGATTCATCCAGACCATTGTATTATAGAACCACTAGGACATCATTTTATGAAACGTCTTCCCAATCAACCTTTTATCCTTCATGATAAAAATCGAAATCTCTTTTTTCTATATGCACAAAATCAATATGAAATTCGAAAAGAAAGTGCTATTAATCTTCCTTCTATTTCTGAAGTAGAAAAACAATATCAAAAATTATGGCAACTATTTTTCAAATCAATTGCCATTCCAGAAAGAAAAAATAGGCGTTGTCAAATGAATTTTATGCCTAAAAAATATTGGAAAGACTTAATTGAAGATCCTTATATTACATGAACAAAGACCTATAAAAATATAATAAGATATGCAATAAAAAACGACCCTATACTAGCGGTCGTTTTTTCTCTCTCCGTATATTATTATCAAGCTGCATTGACGTACTCTGCTGCCTCCTCAAGTGACATCTGATATAAATTATGTCCATTTTCGATATACTTATAGAATTTCTTTCCCGCTTTGCCGCATTTCTTATTAAGCGTATTATAGAAAACTTCCGGCTCTGAAAAAATCTCAAATTCTTCTATATTATCCGATAAAACAAACATAATGGCGTATGCCACAGCATCACCTGAACTAAGATTTTCTAAGTCTACATTTTGTTCTTCCAAATACAGATCTACTAATTTTTCCATATCTGTTATTGCAGAAGAAACTTCACATATGAACCGTTCCTCTTTTCCTGGCTCTAAAATGTAAAGATGCATTTTAATCGTTTGAATAATCTTTGCTAATAGCTCTTTAGCCTGCTGTTTATTTAACATACTTGTTTCCTCTTTTCACTTTATTATAAACTTGTTGAAAGGGATTGGAGAGAGTAGCTTCAGCCAAGTTTACGTAACATAGTATATCATAGTTTGTCCTCTTACGTCAATCTCTATTCTGCATTAAAAAAGATGACCCTATACTAGCAGTCATCTTTCTCTCCCCTTTTTATTACATAGAAAAAATCGTCAGTTTTCTTATCTTATGCACGCAAACAATCGATTATCATCTCCCAGCTTAATTCTCTTAGTTCCATTCCATCGCTCAAATAAGCTGCAAATGCTTCCCCATCTTTTGGAGCATGTCTCAATGCATCTTCTAAGTCATCCATATCGTAGAAAATATCATCCTCACAAATTCCCATATCCATTGCTATGATAATAGCATATGTTACCGCATCTTCCCATCTAGGTTCTGGCAGATTCATACAGTCATAGAGAATGAAATCATCCTTTAATTCTTCTAATAGATAGATCGCAGGAAGTATTTCGTTTAAAAAATCATCAACCCGTCCTTCTTTCAAAATAGGAATTGCTGGTTTTACTGTTTCTATTACTTGTTCTATCTCTTGGACCGCTTCATCTTTTCTCAATTTTTTGTTCATTGTTTTCCTCCAGATAAATTACTATAAACAAGTTGCTTTTTGTAAAAGGGAGAGCATACAACAAGTTTATGTTAACACAGTATACTCTTTTTCAAAATATTTGTCAAACACTACTTATTCATTACATTATAGGGATCTTCTAATATTCCTTCTTCTCCTGGTACAGGGTTTCCTAATTCTCCTCCAATAATTTCTCCCGTAGTAGCATCCACATAATAGGTATAAGCATCTAAAGGAGATTTCGTTTCTGAAACATCATATTCTATGATTACTCTCCAAACTTTTCTTACTCTTTCTTCTGTTCGATAAAAAACCGCACCTTCTTTTATTTTATACATACCATTTACTTTTTCCATTTGGTTTCGATTTAGCATTCCAGACTCATATTCTTCTTTATTGTTTTCTCTTAAATATACAGATTCATTCATAGATTCAATTCTAAGTTCTGCTGTTGTATTTTTTATCTTCTTTTCTGTTTCAATTTGCTTGTCTTTCTCTGTTGCAATTTTAATAGCATCCTCTTTTGAAATAACTACTTCGTTATTTTCGTAGACATTATGAACAAAACTTAAAGAATAAAGAGAATTTATCGTAGGAATCCAACCAATTCGAATACTTTCTTTTTCGTTTAGTAAATCTCCATATTTTTTGTAAAATACCGCATACCAAATATAAGCATCTTCATCCTTATTAGCATTTCTTGTTAAAGTAATTAATTCATATTCTCCTGTATCATCGTTTGGTTTATATTTTTCTAATAATTCATAGGCAACCTTTTTGGCCTCTTGTCTTGTAACTCCTGCATTTTTAGGAATTTCATAATTATAACTTGGAATACTAACAGATACAATTCTTCCTGTTTTTCCCTCAATTACTAAAGAAGCAAATCCAGATGTCATAAACCATTGAATCTCATCTCTTATATTGCTTTTTTCTAATTGTAATCCTTGTATTTCTTCCTCTTTAAAACCAATTTTTCGCAAATAATCATTTCCAATCTTTTTTGCTTCTTCTTCTGAAATACATTCTTCCTTTTCTTCTTCTGTAATTTTGGAATTCAATGTATATTGTTCTGGCTCTTTCCAAATCTTTTCGTAAGCAACAGATGTTGCATATACGAGCCCAGTTGTAATTCCAATTGTTAATAAAAAAGTAGCAACTGTTTTCCACAATTTATTTTTTGTCATTTTTTTCTCCTCTTCTACAAAGTTGGATATCGCTATTTTCATTCGTGCTTTTTTCAATATGTTTTCTTGTTTTTTTAAATCCATTAATAACTATACCCCCTTTGTTCTAAAACTTTTTTTAATTTTCTTCTAATACGAAATAACCTAGATTTCACTTTTAATTCTGATATTTTTAAGTCCCTTGAAATCTCTTTTATTGATATCGAATAATAATAGTAAGCGATAAAGATATTTTTATCTTCTTCCTTCATTTCATTTAATTTATTTTCAATTAATAAATTCTTTTCGTCTTTTTCCGTCCTGTCTTCTAAACTCTCCGCTTCATATAAGGAATTTTCATAATCTTCTATTCTAATGATAGTTTTTAAATTTCTTCGTTTTTTACTATAAATACGTTTTATAGTACCAGCTAAATAATAAGACATTTCTCTATCTTTCTCTAATCTTTCTTGATTTTTCCATAATGCCAGAAAAGTATCCGAAATTATTTCCTCCATATCTTCTTCTGTTAGTCCATTTCCCTTATGATTTATAATGCTATATAAATAAGGAGTATAATCTTTCATTACCTTTTCCATATTTAATTCATTTTCATTCATATATTGTTTTATCGACTTCGTTTCTTTCATTTTTGTTCTAGAACTCCCTTTAGATATCTATACCTATATATTACCATTTTTTTATAAAAGGTTACCATCTCGTAAAAAAAGATACACCTTAATTTCGATTTTTTAAGTGTATCTTTTTTTCATTTTCTTTTATTAATTATTTATTTTTATAGTAATATTTTATTTAACGAAAAACCATACCCAACTTCAGAATATGGAGTTTGATTCAAATACAATTCTTTTTCTCCTAAAAGAATTCCTCCCATTGCTTCGTAAAAATGTCTTGCAGAATGATTCTTTTTTAAACACCAAAGTAATGTATTTTGCTTTTTTTCTTGTTTTAAATGCTTAAATGCAGATAAAATTAATTTTGATCCAATTCCCTCCCTTTTATGGTCTGGATCTACATATAAAGCACATATCTCAGAATCATATTCTTGGTACCCTTCTGCCTTATTTTGTCTTTCTCCATACATACAAAATCCCATAATCTTTTTTGTTTTTCTATCTTCATATACAATTCGATTACAATCATAAAAATAAAGGCGAAGTTTTTCTTCAAAACGCTCTGGATCCATATTTTCTAAATATTCTTCTTCAATTATTCCTTGGTATGCTTTTTTCCAAGCTTTGATTTTTAAATCTACTATTTCTTCTGTATCTTCAATAACTGCTGTTCGAATTGGCATATCTCATCCTTCTTTCCTTTTCAAGATACTTTATTCTAAATAAAAATTTCAAATTATTCCAATCATTCTACTTTTAGTTATTATCTTCCCGGTCCCAATCTTTGCTCTTTTATTGCACGTTCCACTTCTCTTCTTAACATTTTTGCTCCATTCTCTTTTGGTTTTAAGCCGATTTGCAATCCACTCTCTGTTAATGTAGGAATTGTTGTTAAATCTACTCTCTTATATTTCATATCTTTTCTTGATAATAAATATACATTAGATTTTTTACTTGTGCTAACATATAAACAACTTGTATAATCCTCTTCTGTTCTTTTCTCTGGATCTTTCTGTTTACAACAATGTAATAAATATACTTGATGTCCAAATTCTTTCGGACTTGCAATTTGTTGCATAATTCCTTTATAATATTGATAAAATTCAACATAGCCAATTCGATCAGATAATTGATTGATCTCTGGATCAGAAACTAAAATTTCTATTCTTTCGTTTAATTCTTTTCCTTTTATTTTTTGTTCTAAACGTTCAATTGCATGATCTTTATAATCACTCTCTTCTTGAATGTAATGAATATCTTGATCAATTTTTAACATTTCTCGTTGCTTTTCTTCTTGTGAAAGACTATGATCTATTATAAAAAAATTTCTTGTTTTACGACCTGTTTGAATATATTCACAATCCAATTGCAAATCCGCCTCTACTCTTACATGATTTCGTAATTGAATGATATTAGACACATGATCTCCTATATTTATAGGTACTGTCACTTCACATTGAAATCCGTACTCGCTAAATTCTTCATCCTCTACCAATTGTTTAAATTTATTAGCAAGGGAATAGCAAATTAATTCTCTTGTATCTGTTCCAAATGTTTTATCATGTCTCTTTCTTTCGGCCAACATATAAATCTTCTTCATTGTACCTTCATTTCCAAAATAATATTTGGGATCGAATACTTTATCCCTTCCTAAGGAAATATATAAATGTTTCAGAACTCTTATATCGTCCCATGTTTTTGAAATACCTTGCCTATATTTTTGTGCTAATTCATGAATATGCATAATATCCCTCTTCTCTTATCTGACGAAATTTCCTACGTAATAAGAAAAAACCCACAAAAGAACTCCGTTTAAGACTTCTTTGTGGGGCTATGGAAACCTTAAATATATTTTCATATTAGCATAATGCATTTTCTTTTGTCAACATTCTTTCTTTTATATTTATGATTTTAGTTCCATTCTTTTTCAAATTCTTCCATTGGTATTGGTTTACTATAATAATATCCTTGTAATAAATCACAGCCTATCCTTTTTAAGAAATTAACTTGTTCTTTTACTTCTACTCCTTCCGCCACAGTTTTAATTCCTAATCTGTGACACATTTGAATCATCGATTCTAGAACGATTCTTCCTTTCTTTAAATTTCTTTCCTCTTGTAAAAAAGCCTTATCTAATTTGATTGTATCAATCTCATAATCCTGAATTCGATGAAAAGAAGAATATCCTGTTCCAAAATCATCCATGGAAACCTGTATCTTCAATTGATGTAGTCTTTGAATTGTTTCTTGCAAAGAGAAACGATCTTCTACGAAAACACTTTCTGTTAACTCAATCTCCAGCTCATTTTTTAGAACAGAATAAGATGATTGAATTTCTTTTATTTTTTCTAAATAATTTTCCTCTTTTATTGTAAGGAGAGATTGATTTATCGAAAGATGAACCGAGTTTTTTTTCTCTTTTTCCCATTTTTCCAAATAATAATAAGCTTTTTCTATCATATAATAATCTAATTTAGAAATAAGATTGTATTTTTCTAGAAGCGGAATAAATTCATCTGGATAGATTACTTTATTTTCTTTTTTCCAACGAACTAATAGCTCTCCTCCAATCCATTTTTCTGTTTTCGCATCTACCTTTCCTTGAATATATACTTTGAATTCTTCATTTTGAATACCTTTTAGAAATTCTTGTTCAAATTTCTGTCTTTTTTCTTCCTCTTTCTTTTTTTCCTCATATTTTAATTTTGCTAATTGTCTTTTATTTTTTTCTTTCATTTGATGGATATAGATAAGTAATAATAAGATACTAATAATGATAATTCCTAAAAAAAGTATACTAATTTTAAGTAATGCATAAAATCTGTTACTTAATGTTTCTTCTGTAATAAAAGAAAATAGAAAAAGATTTGTATCTCCTATAGGAGTATATGTTGCAATCTTTTTTATTTCATTATCATAAAAAGCAATTTGTAAGATTCCGACTTTTTTTATTTTTTAAATTTTCTTTTAAATTTTCCTTTGCTTTTTCATTTTTAAATTTTATAGAAAATACATTCTTTATATTCTGGTTACTATTGGAATGATGAGATTGCAGTACAATTTCTCCTTCTTGATTGATAATATCCATATATCCTGCTTCATAGAACATTGGAATTTCAATCCATTTTCGCAATAACTCCAAATCTTGATTTAGTTCTAGTACATAGCTTAAATGAGTAGCTTGTATTTTTCCTATTTCTGATAAATATCTTTCTACTTCTTTACTCTGATTTTGAATTAACATTTGTAAATATGCAGTTGCTAAAATAAGAAGATACATACCAATCAAAATAATAGAAATAAGAAATCTTCTTTTGTTCTTTTTTTCTTTCATGATTCCTCCTAAAGAATATATAGATCTATTTTAACTTTTTAAGAACAATAAAAAACATGATATATTAGAAGTATTTCCCGTATACCATGTTTTTATTTTATTACTCTCCTTATTTCGAAATCATTTTTAATATTTCTTCTTTTAATGTTTCTACAATTTTTTCTTGAGGTACTTTTTTTATAATTTCTCCTTTTTTAAATAATAGGCCTTCTTTAACACCACCTGCGATTCCAATATCAGCATTACTTGCTTCTCCTGGTCCATTTACTGCACATCCCATTACAGCAACAGTAATATCCGATTCAATTGTTTGTAAAAAGTCTTCTACTTCTTTTGCCATTGGAATTAAATCAATTTGTGTTCTTCCGCAAGTTGGACAAGCAACTAATGTAGGCGTTTTATGGTACAATTTACAATCTTTTAAAATTTCTTTTACTACGCGAATCTCTTCTACTGGATTATCTGATAAAGAAACGCGAATTGTATCTCCAATTCCTTGTTTTAATAGAATTCCTAGCCCAATACTAGATTTGATTGCTCCACTAAAAGCAGTTCCAGATTCTGTAATACCTAAATGAAGCGGATAAGGAAAAACTTTGGCAGCTTCTAAATAACTTTCAATACATAAGTCTAAATCAGAAGCTTTTAAAGAAATGGCAATATCATGAAAATCTAATTTTTCTAAAATATCTACATGCCTTTTTGCACTTTCTACCATTGCTTTTGCAGTAGGCTTTCCACCATATTTTTGTAATAAATCTTTTTCTAAAGAACCTGCATTTACTCCAATACGAATCGGAATGTGGTGTAATTTACATGCTTCCACTACTTGTTTTACTCTTTCTTCACTTCCAATATTTCCTGGGTTAATTCTTACTTTATCAACTCCAGAATGAATTGCTTCTAATGCAATTCGGTAATCAAAATGAATATCTGCGACAATTGGAATATGAATTTTCTTTTTTATTTCTTTAATTGCTTTTGCATCCTCTATATCCAAACAAGCAACTCGGATAACTTCACATCCTACATTCTCTAATTCTAAGATTTGCTGAATCGTTGATTCAGTATCTTTTGTTTTTGTATTTGTCATTGATTGAATTACAACTTTATCTTGCCCTCCAATTTGAACATTTCCTACATAAATTGGTTTTGTTTCTTCTCTTTTATACATAAATTTCTTCCCCCTTAGGAAATTTACCTTATTATACTGAAAATTATACTGATATCTTTTTAATCTGTCAAATGTAAAATTCATGAAAAAGAGAGATGGAATGCTTTTCCATCTCTCTTCCAGAAAAAATTTTTTCCTTTGGTTCATTATATGGATCCAAAAATTACCTTGATACAACAAGCAATTAGCCTTGCACGCATTGTAATAAATCCTAATGCTTTCTCACTTGTAAGATAGAAAAAAAGAGGATTTGTTGCTGTGGTTACTGTAATAGAATAATCTCCTACATATCCTAGCTTTTTGCGTACTCCTGCTCCGGGATAGATTCCTTCTCTTGTACATGTAATGCTTCCTATTTGCCTTCCTATGGTAGCATCAATTGCAATAATAGTATATCCTTCTACTTTTCGCAATTGTTCTTCTAAATTCAAAGCATGAACAGGTTCTCGGATCGTTCCCAGCACTTTAACAGAAAGGTTGCTATCTTCTAATAAAGTACCAACACATGGTCCTAGTGAGTCTGCAATTGTATTAGGAGTTCCAATGCATAGAATTGCAATTGGATTTTTGCTTTCTTTTGCATCTAACAAAATCTTAACAATTTGTATTGTATCAATCATCCGATCAATAAACTCACTTCCGTCTTCATATAATGCTTCTTTTTTTTGTACGTTTCCAAGAGACAAAAAAGTCTTCTTTTTCATGCCATACCTCCTAAAATTTTTGACCTATTATATCAAAAAACACATAATAAATCAATTATTATGTGTTTTTAGTTATTTCATTATTTTTCTTTTATTATTTCTACTTATTTTTTCTTTTTGCAATTAAAGCTTTAATTTTGATTCCTTGATTTGTAAACATCTCTTCATGTTCTGTTTTTATGCTTTTCCAATCTTTTTCTGAATGCAAATCATATGTTTTTCTAATAATTTCAAATCCAGACTCTTCAAAATAAAGTAAACTAGAGGCAAATAAATCATCATCATCTGTTTTAAAATGAATTTCTCCGTCTTCTTTTAAGAATACTTTATATTTTTCTAGTTGTCTTGTATGGGTTAATCTCTTTTTTCTATGTTTTCCCTTAGGCCATGGGTTGCAAAAATTAATATAAATTCGATCAATTTTGTCACTACCATCTAAAATTAATAAAATTCTTTCAATATCAAATCTTGTAATGAGAATATTATCAATTTCTTTTTCCTCTTCTTTATATGTTTCTTCAATTTTTCTTTTTGCTAATCCTAGCATTGCATCCACTAAATCAATTGCAATAAAATTGATATTTGGATTTGCAACAGCTATTTGAGAAATAAAGTTCCCTTTCCCACATCCTAATTCTAGATAAATTGGATTTTCTGAATTTTTAAATTTTGTCTTCCATTTTCCTTTGATTTGTTCCGGTTCATTTATATAAAAACTACTTGCTTCTAGCTCTGGTCTTGCCCATGGTTTAAATCGTATTCGCATTATCTTCTTCGTATCAAGTATGTAGATATGATACGAATTTCTCCTTTCTATTTATAAAATTCAATCATTTGATTTTCTATTTCTTCATCTGTTAATCCTAATATTTTATTATACGCTTTTGGGTTTTCATAAATTTCCACTATTTTTTCTAATCCAAATGTTTTGGTTAAGAAACGTGTTACAAAATATGCATCACTAAAGCTTTGTATATTTTGTATATCTGGTACATGACGTGTTATCTTTGAATTCATTAATTCAAATAAATATGCAGTAATATCTAACCAATCTGGTATATCTTTAAAAGAATCTTCTATAATAATATCCCCTACACATTTTTGTGCAATTTTTAAAATATCATTATATTTATGTACTTTTCCGGGATTTAATGGAGTTAATAATTTTAAGTTCCCATTTTCATCTCCACAAGCAACCCCCCAGTCTTCTCTTCTTTCTCCAAAAACATCTTGATGTAATTCTTCAATGTTATTGTATAGAATAATTTTGATTTTTTTATCATAATCTTCTAAATTAAAAAGACTTGTAACTGTATCATAAGCAATTAAAACTTGATTCATAAGTTCTAAAATACACGGCTCATTCTCTTCACTATATTCTATTTCAATATTACCATCTTCAAATGTTTTCATCAAACAACACTCCTTAAATTATTCTCTTCTCTAAAGAATCTTTTTTAATTCTTCTATATTATATATAACTTTACAATTGCTGTCTACCTTTACTTTCTTTCTATTATAAAAAATTGCATCTAACCCAGCATCCATTGCTCCTTGAATATCTATTTTATAACTATCACCGATCATAACACATTCATTTTGATTATATTCTCCCATCGCTGTTATAAAACTTTCTTTATTTGGTTTTACCAAGAAATTTTCTGCGCCATATACTTCACTAAAAAATTGTAGTAGATTCGTATTTTCTAATCTTCCTCTTTGAGACTCCACAAACCAATTTGTTAATATTACTAAATCATATTTATCTTTTAAATATTTTAAAGTATCTACAATGCTTTGATCTATTTTTTCTGGAACTGCATATTTTAAATTTTCTAATATTTCTTCTATTATTTCTACAGTAATTGGATAATTGCTTGTTTTCGAAATAGATTCAGCCATTTTGTCTTTTTTATAGTAATCTAAATTACTTTCATATACTTCAAGAGCGTTTTCTACTTTTGCTTTTGTGCTTTCGTCTGTTTCTATGTTAAATTCTCTTAACGCTTTTTCCCATGCGTCCCAGTATTCATCCTTCCAATCAATTAATGTATTATCTAAATCAAATATTATTCTTTTATACATCTATATTTCCTTCACTTTCTTAACATTCAATATAACAATATTTACTGGCTCTTAATAAACGTGTATTTAAATTTACTATTATAATACTTAGTATCATTTTCTTTTTCCTTAAAACTATATCACAAAATTTTACATTTCACAAGAATATAAGAAAATAAGAAAGGTAACTTAACCTTGTTGCTTCAGAAATTTCTTTCGAAATTTCTGAAGCAATTAAAAAGCGCTTAAAGAATTCCTTTAAACGCCTCTTTCTGTTATACATTTTTTATATTTCTTTTTCTAAATACAAGGAAGGTTGGAATTAACATGATAATGAAGTATATAGCACATACTAAAATTGAAAACCATAAATTCATATTTTCAAAAATTGGTAGTCCTCCAAATAAATATTGGGAAAGATCCCAGTTTGGTGTTACAAATAATGTGATCCATTTTAATTTTAATTCTTGCCCAAGCATATTAATCATATTAGATCCCATATATCCTAATAAAGGAACTGCAATTGCAAGTGGTGAGTTTGTTGTTAATGTGCTTAATGCAAAAGCAAGTGTTGTAATTAATATATAGATTGGTAGTTTGCATAAGAACATGATTCCTAGATATGCTACCATATTCATGGTAATAATTTGATTGGTTTCAAAACTGTATTCGATAATTGGTAACGTCATACTATCAAAACCAAATACAAATCCGCCTACAATACTTTGCACTCCTATTACAAATAATGTTGCTATGAAAATCATTAAAATACTTGTAATTAATTTAGAAAGTAACATTTTATTTCTACTATATGGTCTTACTAATAAAAGTTTAATTGTTCCTTTGTTAAATTCTTCACTAATCATAACTCCTGCTACCATAACAATAATTAAGATGATAAAAATTTCATAGTTATTAAATACCTGCATTAAAATTCCTCTTGCACTTTGTGATTCTTGTGTTTTAGTATTGTTTTCGATATCATAACGATATAAGTTTGCTCTCCTTAATTCATTTTGATATTGTTGTTTTTCTTCATATGTCAAATTTTCAAGATTACTTTCATAATCTAAACATGAAGTTGCTGAATTAAGATATGATTTTATTGCCTGATTAAAGTAATTATCTCCGTATCCAAATTCAATATTTTTTTCTAGTCTCCAATTCAATGTTTGCTTTTGGATTTCTAATGTCTTAATTTGTCTTTCAATTTGACTAAGAGCCATTTTATCTACTGTATTTTCTTTACTTTGTTTTGCCAAGTCCAATTGAGCCTCTACATTTTTTAGATCTTCCTCTACAAAATATTTCCATTCTCCTCGATCTAACTTTTGTACCATCTCGTCATATTTGCTTTGTGCTTCTTTTAGCTTTTCTTCATCTTTTTCTAGACCATATTGGTAAGTATTTTTCTCTTTTATTGCTGTTTGCAAATAAGTCTCAATTACTTCTTGTTGCCAATCATCTGATTTGTATTTATTGCTAAGAGTAATTACATCTTGTATTGTCTTTAATTCAATGTATGCTGCATTATCACTTGCAGTATTTGGATTTAATTTAGCTACCTCTTCATCGATATATTGTTTATAGTAATCTGAATAATAATTTTCGCTACTACTATTATTACTAAATTTTGTAATCAAATTAGATGCAATAATAATAATAATAATCAAAATTCCTGTAATCCACAAACTTTTTTTCTTAAAAATCTTTATAAATTCATTTTTTATTAAATTATTCAATGATATTCCCTCCTGTCTTTTTTAAGAAAGCATCTTCTAGACTCATTTCTTCTTTTCTTACACTATAAATTTTCACATTTCTCAAAACTAATTCATGAATTAATTTCGGAATATTTTCTCTTTCCATATTTACTTTAAATTGATTTGAATCTAAGATTTCAATCTTTTCTTTTATAATTGAGGAAATACTATTTGTATTTTCAACTTCTATAATATAACATTCGTTTTCAACGGATCTTTTTACTTCATCAATTTTGCTTGTTTCTACTACCACTCCGTTTTTTATAATACACACTTTATTACAGAAAGTTTCTAATTCTGCTAAATTATGGCTTGAAATAAAAACAGCCATTCCTTCTTTTTCTGCTAGTTCCTTTAATAATTCTCTTATTTCTTTTATTCCTTCTGGGTCAAGTCCATTGGTTGGTTCATCAAGGATTAACAAATTTGGTTTATGCAAAATTGCTTGTGCAATTCCTAATCTTTGTCTCATTCCCAAAGAATATTTAGAAACTTTATCGAAAATACGATTACTTAATCCTACTAATTTAATAACCTCGTCAATTCTTTCCTTTTTTACACTTGGATATAAATTTGCAACTAGTTTTAAATTTTCATATCCTGTAAGGTACATATATAAATCTGGATTTTCTACAATTGCCCCTACTTTTTCAATTGCTTTTGTAAAATTCTTTTCAATATCATACCCATTAATTTTAACAGATCCACTTGTAATACTTTGCAACCCTAAAATTAATTTTATGGTAGTTGTTTTTCCTGCTCCGTTTGGCCCGATAAACCCTAAGATATCTCCTTTATTTACTTCTACAGAAACACCTTTTAAAATCTCTTTTTTTCCAAACTTTTTATGAAGGTTATCACATTTTAAAATTAAATCACTCAATTTTTTCTTCCCCTTTCTTTTTTGTTCATGTTCATTCTACCATAGAAATTATTAATAAAAAACTACACATTTTCTTAAATTTTTATTAAGCCTTTATCTCATATTCAATTAGACTATAGCTTAAATCTCTTTTAATAGATAGCATAGATCATATTTTTTATCATATATTTATAAAGTAAGTTTCTCTAAAAAAACATTTTTAAAGGAGGTAAAATTCCGCTAATGATTGTTCCATTTATTATATATAAAAAGCGTCATATCCTTATAGGAACAATAATTATTTTTATTGCTTTTTCTTTGCCTTTATGTCTTTTCTATTTTAATAAACAATCAAATCAAGCTTCAAATGGAACAATAGAAAATAATATTGAATTTACTACAGAAGAATTTCATGAAGAAGAATCAGAAAAACAATTATCTGATAATCAATCCGAAGAAAAAAAGTATATTAAATATGTTGAGTTTAATCCTACTTATGATGTCTTAAAAAAGACTTCCACTCTGGATATTAATTCTCATGTAAAACAAGAAGCGGTAACTTTTAATTGGATCGAGTTACTTTCTTATTTAGCAGCGAAATGCGGAGGAGATTTTTCTCGTTTTAAACAAAAAGATTTAGATACTTTAGTTTCTTCTTTGAAAAAAGGTACTCCTATTGCAGATTTAACCAAGGACATGAAATATTATTCTTATTACTATGAAGCTTATTCTGCAATTTTATCTGAATTTATTGGGGAATATGAAATTGAAGTTCCAGATGAAAACGGAAATAAAGTATTTGAAAAAAAATACGGATTTAAAGCGTTTCTCCCTATTGCCAAAAATTATAGTTTTAATCATTATCGAGATTTTGGTGCCTCTAGATCCTATGGTTATAAACGTATTCATTTGGGAAATGATTTAATGGGCAGCGTTGGAACACCAATTATAGCTGTAGAATCTGGAATAGTAGAAGCTATGGGATGGAACCAATATGGTGGATGGAGAATTGGAATTCGTAGTTTTGATCAAAAACGCTACTATTATTACGCTCATCTTCGTAAAGACCATCCTTTTGCCAAAGATCTATATGAAGGAAAAATAGTAAAAGCTGGTGATGTAATTGGTTATTTAGGAATGACTGGATATAGTGTAAAAGAAAATGTAAATAATATTAATGTTCCTCACCTTCATTTTGGGCTTCAACTCATTTTTGACGAATCACAAAAGGAAGGAACAAATCAAATTTGGATTGATGTTTACGAATTAATTGAATTATTGCGAAAAAATAAATCCGAAGTATATATGGAAGATAAAGAAACAAAAGATTTTGCAAGAAAATATGAGTTTATGGAAGAAAACACTGTCGATTTTCCTATACAATAACAAAGTCGTAATAACATATTTAAATGTCACGACAAAAGGATGGAATTATGAAGATTCAATTTCATATTATGAAACTAAATTATCGTATTATCTTTGATTTTTTATTTATCGTTTTATTTCTTACAGGAATTTTTATTTATCATCATGTAGATGCTTCTAATATAGAAGAAATAAAGCTCCCCATTATTATGTATCATAGCGTTTTAAAAGATAAAAGTCAATCTGGTGATTACATTGTTACTCCTTCTCTGTTAGAAAAAGATTTGATGTATATAAAAAATAATAATTATCATACAATTGTTATGCAAGATTTAATTGATTATGTTGAAAGAGATATTCCTCTTCCTTCCAATCCAATTATAATTACCTTTGATGATGGACATTATAACCAATATGAATATGTATACCCTTTATTAGAAAAATATCAAATGAAAGCAGTCATTTCTATTGTCGGAAGTTATACCGATCAATTTAGTAAAACAAATGAAGCAAATCCCAATTATGGTTATTTAAGATGGTGTGATATAAATAAAATGATGGAAAGTGGATTTATTGAATTTCAGAATCATTCTTACCAGTTGCATGAATATTCTAATAATGGAAGAAGCGGAAGTACAAGAAAGTCTGGGGAGTCCTTAAGTCATTATAAAATGATTTTTCAAAATGATATTCAAAAATTACAAACAGATTTTGAAACCAATACCCGATACATTCCAACTACTTTCACCTATCCTTTTGGATTGGTAAGTAAACACACTACTTCTTTTCTAAAAGAACTTGGTTTTAAAGCTAGTCTTTCCTGCTCTACTGGTATAAATTATATAAAAAAAGATCCTGAAGATTTATTTCTTTTAAAAAGGAATAATAGACCTAGTAATATTTCCACAGAAGATTTTTTTCAAAAAGTCTTAAAAGAATAAAGCATAATAGAAAATCCATTCTATTATGCTTTTCTTAATATCATGCTCTTACTATTTTGTATTTCCATATTCTTTTAATCTTTTTTCAACTTCTGTTGCAGAAGCCATTGAAAGAATTTCTTCCGCTAGTTTTTTACATTCTTCAAAATTTGCTTCACATACTGATTTTCTCGCTTTTAAAATTTTACTTGGATTCATGGAAAATTCGTCCAATCCAAGACCTAATAGCAATGGGATATAATAACTATCTCCTGCTGCTTCTCCGCACATTCCGCAGAAAATTCCATTTTTATGCGCTCCATCAATTGCAAATTTAATCAGTTTTATAACACCTGGATGATATTTGGTATATAATTTTGCTATTTTCTCGTTTCCTCTTTCTACTGCTGTTGTATATTGAATTAAATCATTTGTTCCAATACTAAAGAAGTCACATTCTTTTGCTAAGTGATCTGCAATTAATGCCGCTGCTGGAATTTCAATCATAATTCCTACTTTAATATCTCTTTTATAAGGAATTCCTTTTTGGTCTAGCTCGTTTTCCACATCTTTAATAATACGTTTTGCCGCACGAAGCTCATCAATAGAAGAAATCATTGGTAGCATAATTGCTAAATTTCCAAAATGACTCGCACGTAATAATGCTCTTAATTGTGTTTTAAATAAAGCTACATCATCTAAACAAATGCGAATTGCACGATATCCTAAGAAAGGATTTGCTTCTTTTTCTAAAGAAATAGATTTTATTTCTTTATCTCCGCCAACATCTAAAGTACGAATAATGACTGGTTTTCCTTGCATTTTTTCTACTACCACTTTATAGCTTTCAAATTGTTCTTCTTCTGTTGGTACCGTTTCTGAATCCATATATAAAAATTCACTACGAAATAATCCTATTCCTTCTGCTGCATTTTCTACTGCCAAATTTGCATCTTGTGGTACTCCAATATTAGCAACAAGTTCTACTCTATGTCCATCTTTTGTGATAGATTCTCTTTCTTTGAAGTCATAAAGGGCTTCTTTTTCATGCATTATTTCATCTTTTAATTGTTTTAATTTAGTTAGCTCTTCCTCTGTTGGATTTAAATAAACCTCTCCCTGATCTCCATCAACATAAATTCCAATAAAATCTCCATCTCTAAGAATTTGAGTTGCATTTTCAATTCCTATAATAGATGGAATTTCATGAGTTCTTGCCATAATGGATACATGCGAATTTTTACCACCAATTTCTGTGATAATACCTGCTATATTTTTTAAATCTAATTTTGCAGTATCCGATGTTGTTAATTCTCTTGCTACCATAATCGTATTTTCTGGTAAATGACTAAGATTAACAGATTCTTTTTTTACAATTTTGGCAATGATTCGATTTTTCATGTCTTCAATATCAGCAGATCTTTCTGCCATATAACTATCATCCATCGCTTTAAACATTTGGATAATTGTATTAAACCCAACTTTAGTAGCATATCCAGCATTATATCCTTCATTTTGAATCATGTTTTGTGTTTCCATAATTAATGTTGGATCTTGTAGGATCGCTAAATATGCTTCCATAATATCTTTTTCAGTTCCACTTGATTTTTCAGCAATTTGCTTTGTTTCTTCTACTACTTGCTCAAAAGTAGTTTGGAAAAATTTAAGCTCTGCTTGTCTATCATCAACTTTAAATTCCTCTACTTTAAGCTCTTCTTTTTTTAACAACACTACATTGCCAAAATTAATCCCATTTGATACACCTTTACCTTTTATCATATCTTTTCTCCTATGTATTTCTTGATATTTGTCTTATCCATTCATTTTATATTAAATTTTTTTTCATTTTTATTCTCTACTTCTACATTTTCTTATACTTTGTATTTTGTTTCTATTTCGCAATTTTATACTTATAAATTTTTTATTACGTAGGAAATTTCGTCAGAAATTTCTGAAGTAACAAGGTTAAGTT
>ERZ826242.1266-NODE-1266-length-28726-cov-9.693244_pt1 | contig 28726 bp, 29 predicted proteins | sample MGYA00519871_ERZ826242 | MGnify/ENA primary metagenome ERZ826242 (study PRJEB31778, sample SAMEA3449226) | human gut metagenome | biome: human gut; feature: human-associated habitat; material: faeces | place: United Kingdom | collected 2010/2012 ...
AATGATAGCCAGAGAAAATATAGAAAAAGGACATTCTATTGGGCTTGAACAAGGACAAAAATTGGAAAGAATTACATCGATTAAAAATTTAATGAAAAAAATGGCAATACCATTAGATAAAGCAATGGACCTATTAGATTTATCTAGTATAGAAAAAGAAGAAATGAAAAAATATTTTCAAGCTTAAAAAATGAGGTTCGATCGAACCTCATTTAAACTATTTAATAAATTTGAAATGTTGACCTGGTTTAATGAAATCTAATAAACCTAAATCTTCATCTTTTACTTTACCAATTAAGTTTCTTTCACCATCATTTGGGATTTCAGTTAAAACAACTTCTAATTCACCACGATAATGAGCTAAGTTATCGTTAACCACTAAGATATCACCACGCGTAAATACTTTTTTACCACAGTCATGATGTGGAATAGATTTGTCTTCCTTAGCTTCTTTTTTATCACCAAATCCTGAATCTTGAACAGTTGCTTGGTTTTTGAATTGAAGTCTTGGGAAACTTGATCTTAACATAAATGATGAATGATCGTATCGATCCCAGTGTGGAGCAAATTCATACATGATGTATTTTTCATTATCAGTAATTTCTGGTACTTCATCAACACGTAATTCTAAAGCTTGGAAGTTGATTTTTGATAATGCTTCTAATTCTTTTGTACTTGCTGGATAGTTACCAACGATAATATCATCAACATCACCAGTAGCTAATAAATATCTTGCTTGTACTTCAATTGGTAAAGGTCTCATGATTTCTACTGTAGGTAAACCACAGAAAACTTCCCAAGGACCAATTGTCGGATCATTGTGACTTGAAACAAAGGCAGCTGTATGAAGATTTAATGCTTTCCATTGTTTATTGAATTGTTGGAATAAATCAAAATCTAGCCCAGTATATCTTTCTGGGAAGAAGTTATGACACATAATAATTTGGTCTTTATTTCCACCGTTTTTAATTAATAAATCAACACCAGCATCCATACTTGCATTGAATTCGATTTTAATACCATAAGGATTTCTAGTAACAGCGATATCTCCTTGAGTACCAAAGTTACCATCCAAACGAATAATATCTAATCCTAAATCTGCAAATGGTTTTAAATTATTTGGAGTAGCTCCAATTAATTTAAATACTTCTGGATTTGTATCAGCAGCAACAACAAATCCTAATTCATGAGCTTTATCCATGAATCCTTTAAATTCTTTTAAATAACTTTCTCTTTTATCATCTGGAATCGATAAAAAACAAGTAAAGATTCTAGAAAAACCTAATTTAGCGGCAGTTTCCATATATTCATAAACTTCTTTAATATCACTTTTATCGGGATAAACAGAGATTCCTAAACTATGCATAAACATATTCCTCCTTATATACTAGTATAGACAAGTTTTTGTCCGAATACAAGTCTTAGAGCTATTTAAAAGTTGAAATTTACTAAAAAATAATGAATAATATAGGCATAAAGGAGGTGGCAAAATGTCACTGACGGTCATTCTTTCATTTGTTGTAACAACAATCATTTCAGCTTTAATGATTCCACTTGTAATTAAAGCTGGAAATCAATTAGGAATTGTTGCACATATGAATAAAAGAACAGTTCATAAACATGAAATAGCACGTATTGGTGGCTATGCCATTTATTTAAGTTCACTTATAGGATCAGCCTTATTTTTGAAAGCAGATCATCAAATAAATGCTATTATGGTTGCAGGATTTATAATTTTTATGGTAGGGCTTTATGATGATAGTCATGATTTATCCCCTAAAGTAAAATTAATTTTTGAAGTGATTGCGGCGTTGATTGTCATTGTTTATGGAGAAATCTATATAAAAGGATTTGGATATTTCCCAAGTGATGCGATGACATTTCTTTCAGGGATTGTTACTTTATTTTGGATTGTAGGAATTACTAATGCGATTAATTTAATTGATGGGTTAGATGGGTTATCTGCAGGTATTTCAATTATTGTCCTTGTTACTATCTCAATGACTTCTTTATTATCTGGAAGAAGTGACATTGCTTCTTTATCACTCATTCTTGCTGGAAGTATTATGGGCTTTTTGTTTTTTAACTTTCATCCAGCAAAAATTTTTATGGGGGATTGTGGAGCTTTATATATAGGTTTCATGATTTCAGTTATTTCTTTATTAGGATTTGGATACAATGCTTCTGCTTTTTTTACTTTAGGAGCACCAATTATTGTTTTAATGGTTCCAATCATGGATACTTTAATAGCAATTTTAAGAAGAAAAATACATCATAAAAAATTTAGTGAAGCGGATCGAGGGCATTTACATCATAATTTGATGTTTAAATTAAAATTAGGACAAAGAAAAAGTGTTTTAGTGCTTTATTTAGTCACTTTCTTATTTTCGCTTTCATCTTATTTATATTATTATAATCCAACTGCAGGAACAATTTTATTTATTGCTTTAATGATTATGTTTGAAATATTTGTAGAAGTAACAGATATGATTTCTAGAAAATATAAACCAATTTTAACAATTGTAAATATTTTTATTGATTCTGATAAATTACCAAAAATTAAATTTTTAGATCGTTATCGTAAAAGAAGATCTCCTCAAAAAGCCATGAGAGATCATTTAATTATTGCGCTATGTTTTTTACTTATGATTGTAGGTGTTGGTTATTTTATGACATCTAAAGATACGCCTTTACCAATAAAAACTGAAACAGTACAATCTCCATACACTAAATCTGGAGATAGCGAACTATTAAATAATATTTATGCAAGACTAGATACAAGTTATAAAAATAAAGATGAAGAAGATGAATGTCAATTAGTGGCTGCTTATTTTGTGTGTGATTATTATACTTTTGTAGATAAGAAAAAAAATGAAATAGGTGGTGTTGATTATATGTATCCTGAAATGGTGGAAAACTTTAGTCAATATGCACAAACATCATTTTATAGTTATAAAAATCAATATCCAGAATTAGAGGTTTTAAAATATAATATTATATCTTATTCACCTTCAAAGGTAACAATTGCTGGATTAGAGGATAATGATTATTATAATATTTTGATCTCATTAACGTTTAATGAAGAAATTGAAGGCTTAAATTCTACAGTCAATGTAACGGTTGTAAGGGTAGAAGATCGTTACTATGTTTGTGGGTTAGATAATGCATAAGTTATTTTAAAATTATGTTGTGTTTATGAGCTTTTTATGATAATATTTGCTATGCAATGTATTAAATTAATCGAAGGAGGTTAAAAATATGTTTGAAACAATTTTAAAGGTTGCTATGGTTATTATTTCCGTTGCTCTTATTATATTATGTTTATTACAAAGTGGAAAATCAGATGATATTGTTAATGCATTAACTGGTCAAAGTTCAAATCTTTTTGCTGAACAAAAAGAACGTGGTGTTGATTTAGTAATGTCTAGAATGACAATGATTTTGAGTATTGCCTTCTTCGTGATCGCAATTCTACTACGTATGAATTAATGAATAATAGGACGCATGGCGTCCTATTTTTTTTGGAGGTGAGAAGATGAAAGAAAGAATTTTGGATATATTAAAAGATAAAGAAAGATCAATTCATGAATTACAACATGTATTAGATCTAAATAATAGTGAAGGTTTTACAGTTTTGCTTAAAGCTTTAAATCAATTAGAAGATGAGGGTAAAATTGTAAGAAATGATAAAAATGAATATTTATTAATAGAAAATTCTAATTATATTGTAGGTGTTTTACATATTAATAAAAGAGGTTTTGGTTTTGTCATTATTGATGAAGAAAGTGATGATATTTTTATTTCTTCAAGAGATTTAAAAGATGCTTTTAATATGGATACAGTCATGGTTGAACTTAAAAAGCATCAAACAGGATCGCGTCAAGAAGGTAGAATTGTTAAAGTTATTGAAAGAGGACAAACAAGACTTGTTGGGCTGTTGAAAAACGCTAAAAGAGAACTTGTCTTTGATGCGGATGATCAAAAGTTTACACAACCTATTTATATAGATCATGCACATAGTCATGGTGCAGTAGCTGGACATAAAGTTGTTGTTGAAATTAAAACGTATAAACCTTATTTAAAAGGAAATGTCGTAGAAATTTTAGGACATGTAGGAGATCCAGGGGTTGATATTTTATCTGTTGTTTCTCAACATGAAGCACATGTTGAATTTCCTAAAGAAGTTTATGAACAAATCGAATCAATTGAAAATGAAATTGATCAAGAAGAAGCTAAAACAAGAACTGATTTAAGAAATGAAACGATTGTTACGATTGATGGTGATGATGCCAAGGACTTAGATGATGCAATTTCTTTAAGAAGATTAAAGAATGGAAATTATTATTTAGGGGTACATATTGCTGATGTTTCTTATTATGTAGAAGAAGGATCTGAATTAGATAAAGAAGCACTTGCAAGAGGAACTTCTATTTATTTAGTGGATCGTGTTATTCCAATGCTTCCTCATAAATTATCTAATGGAATTTGTTCACTCAATCCTCATGTGGATCGTTTTGCAATTTCATGTTTTATGGAAATTACCCCTCAAGGGGAAGTCATTGATCATGATATCGTTGAATCAGTTATTAATTCAACTGAAAGAATGACTTATAATAATGTTAATAAAATACTTGCAGGGGATAAAAAACTACAAGAAGAGTATAGCCATGTATGTGATTTATTTTTCTTAATGAAAGAACTTGCTGAAATTTTACAAAAAACAAGAGAAGATCGTGGTGCAATCGATTTTGATACAAATGAAGCTAAAGTATTAGTTGATGAAAAAGGTAAACCAACAGATGTTGTTTTAAGACAACGTGGAGAAAGTGACCGTATTATTGAATCATTCATGTTAGTTGCTAATGAAACAGTTGCAAAACATTTTAAATGGCTTGATTTACCATTTATCTATCGTGTTCATGAAAATCCTAAGGTAGACAAATTAAGAAAATTCTCTACAATTTCTAGAACTCTAGGTTATACAATAAAAGGTTCATTAGAAGATATTCGTTCTAAAGAATTAAGTAAAATCGTTGAAGCAAGTAAAGGAACAGATGAACATGTCATTATTTCTACATTACTTCTTCGTTGCATGGCAAAGGCAAGATATGATGAACAATGTTTAGGACATTTTGGTTTAGCAGATGAATATTATACACATTTTACATCACCAATTAGACGTTATCCTGATTTAATGGTTCATCGTTTGATACGTACGTATTTATTTAAAAAGAAATTAGATCAAGAAACTCTTTTCCATTTTGCTTCTATTATGCAAAGTGTTGCTGATCAAGCTTCTTCGCTTGAAAGAAAAGCAATTGATATCGAACGTGAAGTAGATGATATGAAGATGGCTGAATATATGGAAGACCATATTGGTGAAACTTTTGAAGGAATTGTTTCTTCAATTACAAACTTTGGTATGTTTGTTGAACTTCCAAATACGATTGAAGGATTAATTCGTATGGAAGATCTTGTAGATGATTTCTATTATTTTGATGACATAAATCTACAATTAATTGGAAAAAGAACTGGAAGACGATTTAAGATGTCTGATAAAGTCAAAATTAAGGTTTCAGCTGCTTCAAAAAGAGAAAAAACAATAGATTTTCAAATTGTTGGTATGAAATCTAACAAAAAGAAGAAAAAAACTGTTATAATAAATAAGCGACGAGATAGAAAGCCAAAACAAAAGTTTAAAAGAAAAAGAAGATAGAAAAGGTGGTGATATGTATGAAGATCATTTCTCAAAATAAAAAAGCACATCATGATTATTTCTTGTTAGATACTTATGAAGCAGGTATTGAATTAAAAGGAACTGAAATTAAATCTGTGCGTTTAGGTAATGTGAATTTAAAAGATTCTTTTGTAAGAATCAAAAATAACGAAGTTTATGTAGAAAACATGCATATCGCTCCTTATGATCATGGAAATATCTTTAATCATGAAGCAAGAAGAACAAGAAAACTCTTGCTTCATAAAAAAGAAATCCTTAAAATAACTAATAAGTTAAAAGAAGGTGGCTTAACTGTCGTACCTACTAAAATGTATTTTAGTGGATCTAAAGCTAAATTAGAAATTGCGCTTGCTAAAGGTAAAAAGCTTTATGATAAACGTAATGATCTAAAAGAAAAAGCGGCAAAAAGAGATATCGAAAAGTCTCTTAAAAATTACTACTAATCTGGGGATGTCTTGGATTCGACAGGGGTATGTTTGACCTTAGCTGCAGTCGTTGGAGTACGTTAAACTCAAACAAAAAATAACTGGAAACAGACAAACTAATTACGCTTTCGCTTAGTCGACATAGACATGAAAGCTGCTAACATTTAGTATGCCTATAGCTATTTGTTAGTATTATAACTTTTAGGATAAGGGTTGAAGGGGTCTTGACTTTAACCACGAAAATTTAAAGAATCGCTTGGTGTAAAATTGTTCGTTGATTGTAGCCAAGTTAAATTATTCAATGGACTAAACTGTAGACGCTTTGGAGGAATTGCTTTTGGACGCGGGTTCGATTCCCGCCATCTCCACCAAAATTAAGAGTTAAAATGGATGTCATCGAAAAAATATCGATGAAATCAACGTTTTTTAAGATATTTTAAAAAATCAAAAAATAGCGATTTACGTGTATGTCACCCATATAAAAGGGTGTCACTACCAAAAAATCGCTATTTTTTACTTCAAAGATGAGGTAAAATGGATGTCATTAAAAGAAAGCAGGAAATCAAATGAAATTTTATATTAACAATAAAGAATTAAGTGAAAAAGTATTTTGGAGAACACTAGAATCATTAGTAAGTCCAATGCAAAGAGTACATATCTTGGATGGGATGAAAGTGAAGATTGTCGATTATTTATGTTGGATTGAAATAGTGTAATGCTTTTAAAAGTGAATATGACAGATGAGATAGTAAATCAAGTGATTTACTATTTTTCTTTATTTATATGCAGAATCAATACAAAACTAACAGAATTAATACACCATGTTTATTTTTTGATATGAATAATGTAAATTTAAATTACCGAAGGCCAGAGGATTTATAGGAGGAGAAAAACATGAAACATAAGAGTATCGCTGCTACAATTTTAGCATTAGGAATTATGATAAGTAATGCGGGAATTGTTTCGGCTCATAATGATAATTTTACTGCAAAAAATACAGTGGCATATAATGAATTTTTAAACTTGAGTTCTTCGCAGGTAAGAACTATGAATGCAACAGAAGAAGGTCAAAGTAAGTTGGATCAAGTAGCAAATAATGAGGATATTAATTCTATTAAGTATTTTAGCTCAAAAGGAAATAACGAAGCGCAAATTTCTTATAATGATAATACAGGACAATATATTTATACAGAATCACAAGATGATTCTAATTCACTTTTAATGATTGTAGATGATGAAAAATATCAAGTCATTTCTAAAGGAGAAAATGTTTATATGTTGTCAGAGGATGGGACAGAACAGTTGATAAGTGAAATGATTTATGAAGATGATTCGGCCAATAAGCAATACGATAATGTTGCAGAATTAGATGATATTGAATCACAAATTAGCACATATGGATATGGAAAAAACTATGGCCCATTTTATAAAACAAATAAATCGTTATGCACTGTTTTAATGGTAGTTAGCAAAACAACTAAATTATTTAAATGGGATCATCCTGCTTTAGGAACAATTTCTTTTGTTTGTAAAACTGTATCAAAAGTTGGAGACAAATTAGTAAAAACAATGTATATAAAATTTTATCAAGCTTATGATAATGCAAAACCTAGTAATGTAAGAGAAACACAATATTGGTATTATGATAGTAATCATAAAAATTTAGCAAAAAGTAGAACTATCAAATTCAGTAATACAAGACCATCATAAATAAGAGGAGGAATACACTATGAGATTTTCAGAAGAAAAAATATTTAAATTTGGTTTTTATTGTTTGAATGCGCTCATATGTATTTATTCATTATATATGTTTGTAATTCAAAAGGGTGCTTCAAATGAATCTGAAATATTGTTTTGTTCAACATTTGTTGTTGATGCAATTATGTATTATTTGAAAAGAAAAAATTAGTATTTAAAGAGAGCTAAAATTAGGGGCAGAACTTTTGTTCTGTCTTTATTGATATTTGAACAATTATAGCAGTTGTTATAATTGATAAGGTTGGTATAATTATTATTTAGAAGGATTGGAGGAACAAGGAATATGTTAAAAATATTTCTTTATTTAATAGAAGGATTTATCATAGGTTATTTTGATTTTAAGTTTATTAAGAAAGATTTTAATTATTATTTGATTTTCCTTTTTTCAATTATTTTTACTTTAAGTCATGTTATTGCTGAAGAGTATCTTGTTTATGATTATTTAAGTATTGTTATTACGATTGCAATACTTTACTTAATGAATGGGTTAGATAATAAAATTGATAAAATAAAGAATCTATTTATTTCAACATTTATAGGAATAGTTATTTGCATGTTTGATAGTATGTCTATACTAAAAATAATTTTTGTATTAAAAACAGGAAATGAGGGAGTATGGTATTCACAAGATATTGTTTATTATATTATTTTAGTTGCTACAAGATTAATGATATTTATTACCCTTTACTTATTAGATAAAAAACAAATTTTTAAACAATTGATTATTAGTAATAAGTATTTAACCCTATTGACTTCAATATCATTGGTGAACTGTTTAATAACAAGCTTCATTGCAAATGGTATTTATATGAATAGTATTTCTTATGGTTATGTTTATCTATTGGCAATTATTTTTATGGTAACAATAATCAGTGTTTTCATTATCATTTTAAGTATTAATAAAGATAATATGAGAATAAAAAAGCAAGAAATAGAACTTATTCAACTTAAATCAATAGAAGAAAAATATATTGCTGTTCAAAGTCAAAATAAAAGAAATGAAGAAATAAAACATGACTTGGAATATTTTATGAGTCTTGTTAACAAAAAAAGTGACTGTGATGAACTTACAAAAACATTGAAAAATACAATTAATAAAATAGATCAAAATCATATAAAAGTTTATTCAAAGAATAAAATATTCAATGGATTATTAGAAAAAATAAAAGATACAGCAAATAAATATAATCAACAGGTCTTATATAATCTTAATGTTGGATTGATTGAGTTTTCTTTACAAGATTACGAAAGCGTATTAACATTGTTTCAAGAAATTTGTCAAAATAATGAAACAAAGAAAATTGATATTAATGTGAATGTAAAAAATGGCTTTATGATTATAGAATTTATTTTTAAACCAAAAAAGGAAATGGAATACGAGGTAGATAACAGGTATATATTAAAAGAAAAAATAGCGGATTATGAATCTATAAAATATGTTTTAAAACTATAAAGAAGTTTGGGTGGTATATATGAAAATTAAAATAATAGATGATGATATTCAATTTATAGACAGTTTAAAAAATACCTTAACAGGTGAATTTGATCATGTCTTAATAGATGGCAGCACAAGTTTTGAGGATGAATATGATTATGATATTTATTTTTTAGATATGGACATGCCTAATAATGGACTGGATATAGCAAGAAAAATTAAGCGATTCAATGATGATATTATAGTTATTTTTGTATCATTTAGAGAGGATCTTATATTTGAGGCACTGCAAACTTTTCCATATTACTTTTTAAGAAAAAAGTATCTTAAAGAAGAATTACCAATAGTTATAAATAAAATAAAGAAAATGTTAGTAAATAATCGAATTGATATTTATTATAAGGGTAAAGAGATTTCTCTAGATGCTTCTAAAATATTATATATTGAAAAAAACGGGCAATATACACATATAGTTACAGAAAAAAATACTTATATTGTAAAACATTCTATGAAGTATTATGAAAAAAGATTATCATTAAAAATGTTTGGCTATGTATCTCAAGGCTTTTTAGCGAATTATCAATATATTGAAAGTGAAAATAGTCAGTATGTATTAATGAAGAATGGACATGTGTCGTATTATAGTAGAGGTAGAAGAAAAAGATTTTTAGATAATTATTTAAAATATATTACACTTGTATAAGAATAATATAATTAGATTATTTATGTTGGATTGAAATAGTGTAATGCTTTTAAAAGTGAATATGAATAATGAGATAGTAGATCAGAAGATTTACTATCTTTTTTTATGAAAGAAGGTGGTACCATGAAAGAAACAATAGATAATCAAAAGTGTGAATTTACTATGAGTAAATTGAAATAAATGTTATGATAATATAAACAAGTTTATTTAGTAAAATTTGTTGAAAAATGTAGTATTTGATATTATTAAAATAATAAATAATATCAAATTATTTTAATTTAAAAATATGTAAAGGAGAAGAAATATGCTGTTTGATGAAAGAGATTTAAGAGTTTTCGACAATCCAGATTCTCGACAATATTTTGAAGAAATTTTACAATGTTACTATAGTAAAAATTATAGGGCAACTATTGTTTTGTTATATTCATTTGTTATTTATGATTTGTTTATGAAATTACAAACTATGGCAAGTGAGGGAAATAATAAGGCTGAGGAAAAATTAGTAGAAATTAATGAATTAATTTTAAAAAATGAAAAATATTTAGAAGTTGAAAAGAAAATAATTGAATTCTTTAATAAAAATTGTAAGTTGTATTTTAATCGATTTACAGAGGACGTAAATTATTTAAGAGAGTGTAGACACAAATGTGCTCATTTGAAGGTCAATGATAATACATTATATGTTCCAGCGGATTATCAAGCTAGAATGTTGATATGTTCAATGTATGATAATATACTTTCTGTTAAAGCACCATTTATTATGGATTTATTTTCTATAGTAGAAGAAGTTGTTGAAATTTATTCACAAAGAATTGATAATATTTCTCAAAATAGTCTGGATGAAAGAATAAAAAATGAAATAACCAAAAACTATTTGGAACGTATGACATATGACTCACTAAAAATGTCGTATAAAACATTTTTAAAATTATTATTTATTACTACTGATAAAGATGCAGAAAGAAATGCTTATGGATTATTTGCATTTGTGTACGCTATGACAGATCATATAAGGAAAAATGGGTTTGAAAGATTATTTAAAGAAGAAGATGTTAGAAAAAAATTATTAAGTATTAGTATTGAAAATTTAGAAAACTCTTCTGAAAGAAAACAATCCTTAATAGAACTTATTTTAAATTTTCCAATTTTATTGGATATAATCAAAGAAGATGTGTCATTGTTTGAATATATCAGCAACGAAATTTTACTGAATCCAAATGGGATAAAATATTATAGACTATTTTATCCACGTTCTAATAAAACTCCATATGAATTTTTCAAAGATAACAGTATAGTTCAACAACCACTTTATTCAATGACATTATATGATGCGGTAAAAGAAAGTGAAGATTTTGATTTAGCAGAATTTTCTAAAATCTTAATAAATAAAGTACCACCTTATAATGGATTTAATGATGCTGATGGCTTCATGAACTTTTTTAAGAAACATTTACAAGATTTAGCTATAGAAGATATAGAATCGGTAATGAGTATATATATGAGTAGTAATCAATGCGTTTATCGTTCTAGACATTCAGAGGATTATCAAGAAGTCAGTAAGTATTTAGAAGAACATAAAGTTCATGATACTTCAGAGGACGAAAGTAACTAAATATAAAAAAGATTGCTAATTGTAGTAATAAATATATAGAACAAGAATATTGAAGAATTATGTAATTTTCGTATTCTTGTTTGTACTTTTTAAATATGATATACTAAGCATGTTTAAAAATTAAATATTAGGATGTATTAATGAAAAAAGAAGTAATGGACATATACGACTTAGAGATGTTGTTTGAAATATAGAACTGAAAAGAGTGTTGTGCTAAAATTAATTTTGGTTGTCTTATAAAAAATATAAAAAGGGTAGGGAATCAAAATGAAATTCTATATAAATAATAAAGAAATGAGCGAAAAAGTGTTTTGGAGAACATTAGAATCTTTAGTGACGCCTCTTCAAAGAGTTCATATTCTAGAAGGGATGAAGGTAAAGATCGCTGATTATTTATGTTGGATGGAAATTGTCAAATGAAAGAATGAAAAGGAATTTGCATTATTGTAAATTCCTTTTTCTATGTTCTTTTTGATACTTTTTAGGTGATAAAGTGTATGCCTTTTTAAATGTTTGGATATAATGATTTACATTTTGAAAACTAACTTTTTCAGAAATTTCAGTAATATTGAAAGTAGAATCTAAAAGATAATCAATACTTTTTAATAAACGATAGTGAATTAAATAATCATAAGGAGACATTTTAAAATAACGATAACATTGAGCTATGCTCATATTTCTACTTTCAGCAATATCTTGTAAAGAAATACTTTTATAATAATTTTGGTGAATAAAACTTAACATATTTTGTAGATGTTCTTGTTGTTTAAATAATGAAATGATTTATTTGAATTGATCAATAATCAATTCATTAGCTATTATATAAGCATGTAAATCAGTATTATATAAATCTTTAGGTTTTAAAGAAGTTGGCATGATTCCGGGAGGTTTTATGTTAAAAGATGGTAGTTATTCAAATATGTATATCTTATATTTGTCTTTATTATAAAAAGTACTTGACCATATCCTAAGGTTATACTGTTTAATAAGAGTAGAGGTGATGGATATGACAACACATGAAGTAGAAGAAATGTTATCAATAACAAAGAAAACATTGATTTATTATGAAAATGAAGGTTTGGTAAAACCAGCAAGAGATAGCAATAATTATCGAAATTATAATCAAGAGGATGTTTCAAGAATTAAATTTATTTTATTATTAAGAGAAATGGATGTCACGATTGAAGAAATCAAACAAATTATAAATGATAAGAAGTCGATTAGAGATGTTTTAGAAAATAAAAAAGATATGATTAAAAAACAACATCTTGATTTAGAAAATATAGATGAAAGAATTAATAATTATATTAAAAGAAGAAAAGTTAAAATAGCAGTTGATCACGTTTTAGATTATGGAACGATTTATGATCGCTTATATTTTTATAAAGATTATCTTCAATATGGACAAACAAAAATAAACTATAGTGATGTAAAATATTTTAAATTATCTATGTCTAGTTCAATAGGTCTAATGAGAGTATTAGTTGTTCATATGAATTATTATGTAGATTTAGATGTTGTCACACAACATGATACATATTCTTTTCAAATTATGAATAATGAAGTTGTTTATCAAATGATGGAAAGAATTAAAGATTATCCAATAGAAGATCCTCTTGGATTGGTTGATATTTATCTTAATAAACGAGATATGGTGCAACTTAATTCATATATTAATAGACATTTTAGAAAATGGGCAAAAGAATATCATTTAGATAATCCAAGAGAGAGTATTATTAAAAAGTAATAAAGACCAATATGTTCTTAAATAAAAAATATTTAAATAGAAATGTTAAAATAATAATGCACATAAAATATGTACTATCACTGGTGATGATTGTCCATATGTTTACCTTTCGTGATAGTTTGTGAAGCTAGGAAACTAGCTTCTTTTTAGGATAGAATTTATTGATGGTGATTGATATAATGAAAATAAGGAGATGATAGTGTGAATGGTTTTGTAAGAATTAGAGAATTTGAAGAAAGTTATACATCGACAGAAAAATTAATAGCGAAATATATTCTTGAACATGGTAATGAGATTTTAAATTATTCTGCACAAACATTGGGAGAGAAGACAAATACTTCTGCCGCGGCTATTATTAGGTTTTCTAAAAAAATAGGTTTTAAAGGTTTTAGTGATTTAAAAATGAATTTAGCACAATCTCATTCAAATGAGCAGCATGATTTAGATGTAGATATTATTTTTAATGAAAATGATGATATGACATCTTTAGTAGATAAAGGATGTCGTTTAAATATGAATACAGTATTGAAAACATATCAATTGATTAATGTTAGTGATTTAGAAAATGCTATAAATCTTTTATGCAATGCATCAACTATTTATCTGTTTGGAGTAGGTGGTTCTTCAGTTATTGCTAATGATATTGAACAAAAATTAATCAGAATTGGGAAAAAGGTTATTTATAATAATGATTTACATATTCAAATGACATTTACGCAAAGTATGACAAAGGATGATACGGCATTGATCATCAGTTATTCAGGAACAACGGCAGGATTGGTAGATATTTCTAAAATCTTAGTTGAAAAAAATATTCCGTATATTTCAATTACACAAATTAATCAAAATCTTATATCAAAAAATAGTACGGTTGCACTTAGAGTACCAAGCGAGGAAAAGGAGTTACGTATAGGAGCAGTTTCATCAAGAATTTCTTCTTTTGTAATTACTGATTTATTGTATTATGGTGTGTTTAAAAAGAACTTTGATAAAAATAAAGATAATTTGATTGATTCAAGAAATAATGTTTCAATTCTTAAAAAGTAGATTCATTTCAAAATGAATCTTTTATTTTAGAAATAATATTTCAATAATAATATAATGATATTGGAAGGAGGGGCCATATTAATGAAATTAAATCAGTTAGATACAGAAAAAGTAAACCAAAATTCATTACATATTGATGAAATGTCAACTATTGATATTTTAAAAACAATTAATAATGAAGATCAAAAAGTAGCATTTGTAGTACAAGACGTCATATTACAAATCGCTCAAGCGGTTGATTGTATTTATGAAAAAATGTGTTTAGGTGGAAGATTAATTTATGTAGGTGCTGGAACTTCTGGAAGGCTAGGAATACTAGATGCCTCTGAATGTCCACCAACTTATGGAGTTGAACCTACTCTTATCCAAGGAATTATTGCTGGAGGGATTAAAGCTGTTACTCAAGCAGTTGAAGGTGCAGAGGATTCGAAGCAATTAGCACAAATAGATTTAGAAAAAATAGATTTAAATGACAAAGATATTGTTTGTGGAATTGCTGCTTCAGGAAGAACACCTTATGTAATTGCAGGATTGCAATATGCGCGCAAAATTGGCTGTTCTACAATTTCATTGTGTTGTGTTCAAAATGGAGAGATTTCAAAGTACGCTAATTATCCTATTGAAGTTGTTGTAGGACCAGAAGTTGTCACTGGCTCAACAAGAATGAAAGCTGGGACAGCACAAAAGATGGTTTTAAATATGATTTCAACTTCAGTGATGATTAAAAGAGGAAAAGTATTTGGGAACTTAATGGTTGATGTTCAACCAACAAATGAAAAATTAAAAATGAGAGCTGTTTCTATTGTTTGCCAATCTGTTGATTGTGATGAAGCAGAAGCAACAAGACTATTAAATAAAAGTAAGTTTAATGTTAAGATTGCTATTTTAATGGGTCTTACGGGTAAAGATGAAATAGAATGTCAAGAAGCTCTTGAAAAGAATAAAGGTAATATTAGCCTAACAGTTAGAAGTTTTTTATAGGAGGAATAAGCAATGAAAAGATATGTTGTAAAAAATGAAAAAAATAAAACATATAAAAATATGTTTGGGGTAACAGACTATGATATTCCAATGTTTGGATTTAAAAGTGCATTGTTGATTTTAGGTGCTACAATGTTATCTTTAATTGTTTGTGTAAATAGTTTTCATTATTTACATATTGATTTTCGCCTTCCTAATGCAATTATTAGTTCAATTGTATGTGGTTTATCTGTTGCTTATTCACAATTTTATATTGAAAGAAAAAAAGGAATGTGTAAAAGCTTTTGGATTGTTGCAGGTATATTTACAATCATGGCTTTTGTGATGATATTAATGATTAGATAGGAGGAAAAAATATGTTTGAAAAGTTCTCGAACATTATTGAAGGTAAATTTGCTGGTCCTTTGGAAAAACTTTCCAATCAAAGACATTTACGTGCTATTCGTGATGGGATCATTGCTACTTTACCAATTATTATTGTAAGTTCGTTATTAATGGTTGTTGCATTTTCATATAATCAAATGCCTGAATCATGGGCTTTGGCGAAGTTTATCAAAGCTAATGCAGTAGCTATTTTATTACCATATAGAATGTCAATGTATATTATGACATTATATGCAGTTTTTGGAATTGGCTATTCACTTGCAAAATCTTATGATTTAGATGGATTAAGTGGAGCAATTATGGCAGAGTTAACATTCTTATTAACGATTGTTCCTGTTTCTATTCCAGATGTGACTGATTCAATTACTGCATTAGCAAGTAAAAATGCAGAATTAAATGCATTTTTACAACAACTTCCTTCAGGATATGTTATTCCTGCAGAAAACTTAGGATCAGCAGGTATGTTTATTGGAATTTTATCTGCATTTATTGGAGTTGAAATTTATAGATTTACACAAGTAAAAGGTATAAAAATTACGATGCCTGCTGCTGTTCCACCAGCAGTAGCAAGATCTTTTGAATCTTTAACACCAACAATTATTATTATTTTAGGAATGTCTACCATTACAATGTGGTTAGGTATTGATGTTCATAGTATTGTCGGAACACTTATTAAACCATTAGTAAATGCAACAGATACTTTACCATCAACCTTAATTATTATTTTCTTAATTATGTTTTTCTGGTCATTCGGTATTCATGGAGATTCTATTGTTAGTTCTCTTGCAAGACCAATTTGGTTAATTTTATTAGACCAAAATACAGCTGCGGTAGCTGCTGGAAAAGTAGCAACACATATTGGTGTTGAACCATTTTTACAATGGTTTGTACATATTGGTGGATCAGGAGCAACACTTGGATTAGCTATCTTATTCTGTTTTAAAGCAAAATCTAAATATGGAAAAACTTTAGGAAGAACAACAATCTTACCATCTATTTTTAACATTAATGAACCAATGATTTTTGGGGCACCAATTGTTTTAAATCCGATGTTATTAATTCCTTTTATTGTTATTCCTTTAGTTCTAGCAACAATTGCTTGGGTTGCTACAGCAATGCATTTAGTTAATTGTGCTGTTACAATTGCTCCATGGACATTACCTGGACCAATTGGTGCTTATCTTGCATGTGGAGGAGATTGGAGAGCAGCAGTTTTGAATATTATTTTAATTGTAATCTCTGTTGTGTTATATTATCCATTCTTTAAAATGTATGATAAGGAATTATTAGAAGAAGAAAAAGCTAAAGAAGCTATTGAAGGATAAAAGGTGAAATTTATGTATATAGGTATTGATGGTGGTGGAACAAAGACAAAAATGGTTTCTTATGATGATGATGGAAATATATGTCAAGAAATAGTTTTACCAACTGTTCATATTCTAAGTCAAACACCAAAAAAATGTATTGAAATATTAAAAGCTGGAGTTGAACAATTAGATCCACAAAGTGTTTCAAAAATTGGTATTGGTTTAGCAGGATATGGACAAGATAAAAAAATAAGAAAAGAAATAGAGGCTATTTGTTTAAAAGCATTTAAAAATAGACCATTTGTTTTAAAAAGTGATGTACAAATAGCAATAGAAGGTGCTCTTGATGGTCAAGATGGTATTGTTGTGATTGCTGGAACGGGTAGTATTGCGCTTTCTTTAAAGGAAGGTATGTTACAACGTTGTGGTGGTTGGGGCTATCAATTAGGTGATGAAGGAAGTGCTTATTGGATTGCTAAAAAGATGTTGAATGTTTTTTGTCAAGAAGTTGATGGTCGTTTAGAAAAGACGATTTTATATGATTTAATTAAAAGAGAATGTCATTTAGTAAATGATTATGACATTATTACTTTTATGAATAATTTAAATCATGATCGTACAAAAATAGCTGCTTTAGCTTATATCAATGGCTTAGCAGCAAAAGAAAAAGATCCTAATGCTTTAAAAATATATAAACAAGCTGCAGAAGAAATATATAAACTTATTAACTTGTTATCTAAAAATTTTAAATCTCCCATTAACGTCTCTTATATAGGCGGTGTATTTCAACATGCAGGTTCCTTTATTATTCCTCATCTTCAAGATCAATTAGGAAATCGTTTTAATCTTATTCCACCTATTCATACACCAGAATATGGTGCCTGTATACTTGCAAAGAAACTAAGGTGAGAAATCACCTTAGTTTTTAAAAGGAGGACATAAAATGGTATATATACAAAAGAAAAAAGATATTCTTTGGGGTGGAGCAACTGCTAGTAGTCAATATGAAGGAGGTTATGATTTAGATGGAAAAGGTTTAGATACACAAGATTGTAGACCTTATTTAAAGAGAACTTCTGATGCTACAACAGCAACACGCTTACTCACACAAGATGTTATAGATGAAGCAAAAAAATGTCAGGGTATTGGAAATTATCCTTTTAGAAAAGGCAGTGATGGATATCATCATATAGATGAAGATATTGCTTTATTAAAGGAATTAGGGATTGATATTTATAGATTTTCAATAAGTTGGGCAAGATTATATCCTCAAGGTGATGAGTTAGAACCAAATAAAAAAGGAATCGCGTTTTATGATCATATTTTTAAAGAAGTTCATAACGCGGGTATGAAAATATTTTTAACAATGAATCATTATGCTGTACCACTATATTTAGTAGAAAATTATGGTGGTTGGACAAATAGAAAATTAGTTACTTTTTATGAAAGATTTGCGAGAACTGTTTTTGAGCATTGGGGACAATATATTGATTATTTCTTACCATTTAATGAAATAAATGCAGGTTATTTTAGTCCTTATAATGGCGTAGGTTTAGTTAAAGAAAAAGACAAATCCTATAATCAAAGTCTTGTTTTTCAATCACTTCATCATCAATTTATTGCAAGTGCACAAACAATTAAAATAGCAAGAGAATTATCTCCTAAAAGTCAATCAGGATGTATGGTCGCATGTTTTTGTTATTATCCTTTAACATCTTCACCAGAAGATAATTTAAAAGCCGTTAGAGATGAAGAAATACATCAATGGTTTGCAGTTGATATTTTAGCTAATGGTCATTATCCAAGTTATATGGATCGCTTTTTTAGAGAAAATGATATTCATTTAAAAATGGAAGAGGGCGATGAAGCATTGTTAAAAGAATATGCTTGTGATTTTGTTAGCTTTTCTTACTATTCAAGTTCAATTGCTACTGTTCAAGAAGATGGACAACAAACAGCAGGTAATTTAGTAGTTTCAACTAAAAATCCTTATTTAAAAGCAAGTGAATGGGGATGGCAAATTGACCCAATCGGTCTTAGAATTATGCTCAATAAAATGTATGATCGTACTCAAAAACCAATTTTTATTTCAGAAAACGGCTTAGGAGCAAGAGATCAATTAAATAGTGATTTTTCAATTCATGATCCTTATAGAATAGATTATTTAAAACAACATTTTAAACAAATAGAAGAAGCCATTGATGATGGTGTTGATGTTATTGGTTACATTATGTGGGGTGTTATTGATATTGTTTCAGCTGGAAGCTGTGAAATGGCAAAAAGATATGGAGTTATTTATGTAGATGGTGATAATTTAGAAAATGGTACTTATAAACGTTATAAGAAGGATAGTTTTAAGTGGTATCATGATTATATTCAAGCTCAACATCAACAATTTAAGAAATGATTAATTTCATTTCTTTTTTTATTTTGAAATAATATTTTAAATATCTTTATAAAAAAATGAAATTTTATGTATGAAAAGGCTTTCAAAATGATTTTGTTTTTGTTACAATACATATTGTACAACATGTCTAGACAATATTAAGTGCAAATTATAGAGAGGAATATGAATAAATGGGAAAAAGAATGAAGAAAGTTCTTGCATCAGCAATGTCCCTATCAATGGTCGCTTCAATGGCTATGTCAGGGGTTGGTGCTACAACTTCAAGAGTTGATAGTTTGTTATCAAATATGTCATTAAGACAAAAGATAACACAAATGATGATGGTTGATTTTAGACAATGGAAAACAGCAGATGAAGAAGCAAAATCTGATTTTACTAAAATGAATTCAGAAGTACAAAAAATAGTAGAAGATTATGATTTTGGATCTGTTATTTTCTTTGCAAATAATATTAAAGAAACTGAACAAAGCTTTGATTTAACAATGGATCTACAAAAAGCAGCGACAAAAGATAATGGTATCCCATTATTGATTACAACTGATCAAGAAGGTGGAATTGTTTACCGTTTAGGATCAGGAACTGCTTTACCAGGAAATATGGCATTAGGAGCAACAGGTGATGTGAATAATGCTAAAATTGCTGGAGAAATTATTGGTAGTGAATTAAGTTCTTTAGGAATTAATACAACATTAGCACCAGTTGTAGATGTTAATAATAATGCTAATAACCCAGTTATTGGATTACGTTCATATGGTGAAGATGCTGAAATGGTTGGAAAAATGGCCTCAGCTGAAATTGAAGGATTAGCTGAATATAATGTAATTGGATGTGCAAAACATTTCCCAGGGCATGGAGATACAGCAACTGATTCGCATTATGGATTACCAATGGTAGATAAATCAAAAGAAGAATTATTAAATAATGAATTAAAACCATATCAAGTAGCAATTAATCAAGGTATTGAAATGATCATGTCAGCTCATATTCTTTACCCACAATTAGATAGTACAACAGTTTATTCAGAAAAAACTAAACAACAAGAAAAATTACCTTCAACATTATCTCATAAAATTTTAACAAACTTATTAAAAGAAGAAATGGGATTCAAAGGTGTTGTCGTTACTGATGCAATGAACATGGCAGGTATTGCAGCAACTTATGATGAAGTACAAGCTGTTAAACTTGCTATTAATGCAGGGGTAGATTTAATTTGTATGCCAACAAATATTACTTGTTTAGAAGATATGTCTAAATTAGATGCCATTATTGATGGTGTAGAAAAAGCAGTAAATGATGGTGAAATTCAAGAATCTAGATTAGATGATGCAGTAACAAGAGTTTTAACATTAAAAGAAAATAAAGGAATTTTAGATTGGAAAGAATCTAACTATTCATTAGAAAAAGCTTTAGCAACAGTAGGTTGTGATGAAAACAGAGCTAAAGAAAGAGAAATCGCTGCTAAAGCAGTAACAGTTGTTAAAAATGAAAATAATACATTACCATTAAATGTTACTAAAAAAAGTAAAGTATTATTAGTAGCAGCTGAAAATAATCAAAGATCATTAATGAAATATGGTGCTGAACGTGCTAAAAATGCTGGATTAATTCCAGACGGTGCAGAAGTAAAAGTAACAAGATATATGGATCGTACACTTGCTTCTGATGCAACAGTTATTAATGCTGATGGTTCAACATATACTTCATCTATGACAGATTTACTAGATTGGTGTGATACTCTTGTAGTTGTTTCAGACAATAGTGGATTAAATGTAGCTAAAGCACATTACAACAATAACTACACTGGTACACCATATAATTTAGTTGATTATGTTGAAAAAGCAGATGCTAGTAAAACAACAGTTGTTATCTCTGCAAACAAACCTTATGATGTACAAATGTATCCCAATGCTGATGCTATTATGGCAGTATATGGTTCAAAAGGAGATCCAACAGAACAATTAATTGGTGGAGCAACAGGTTCTACTTCTGCATCTGGACCAAATATTACTGCTGGTGTTGAAGTTGCATTCGGTGTCTTTGGAGCATCTGGAAAATTACCAGTTAGTATTCCTAAATACGTTCTTACAACAACTGCTGCAGGAGAAGTAGGGTCGTTCTCTGATGAAATCTTATATGATAATGGTTATGGAATAACATATGATGCAAAAGTAATCGATAGAGATACATTAGCAAATAAAGTAGCAGAATTAGAAAAACTTGAAAAAGGAAACTATACAGATGCATCATGGTCAGTATTTGAAATTGCATTGAAAAATGCACAAGAAGTATTAAGCAAAGTAAGTTCACAAGAAGACCTTGATGAAGCATTAGCAACATTAAATAAAGCATATGAAGCATTAACAGAAAACAAAAAAGAAGAACCAACAAATCCATCTGATAAAAAAGAAGAATCAACAAATAAAAAAGACGAAACAGTTAAAACAGAAACAAAGAAAAATACACAAAAATCAAAAGTAAAAACAGGAGATAATACAGCAATTACAGCATTTGCAGTAATGATGTTTATTTCAGGATGTGTATTTGTATTAGCAAGAAGAAAAAGAAATGATTAATTAAAATGTCCTCTTCGTTGAAATCAACGAGGAGGATTTTTTTATTTTAATCACTTTGATTATCAAGTATAATTAAATAAATAAACAAAGAAAGGATTAGAGTGATGATTGATTTAAGAGAATATTTTTATAATAAGATAAAAAATGAAATGGATCATTGGGATATGTCAGATGCTTATTCTATTACCTTTTTTCTATATAGTAATGAAGCATATACATATAAAGAATATTCTAATGTTTGTGAATTTAGTATTTCTTTAAATAATGAAGCTTTCTTTAAAAGTGAATATTCTGGAGATGATGAAGGTCTTTATAGTGAAGAAAGATGGAATTATGCATATTTAGAGCAAGATGATAAAGATATGCTTGATGAAAAAGGAATGGAAACTTTATTTGCGTGGTATAAACAAGAAGGTATAGAGAATATTGGTTATGAAGATCCTGATTGTTATGATGAAAATTGTAGATATATAGGAAAAGGTCCAGTAGGGTATTATGAATTATTAGAAGTGATTAGTGATGTTGCTAGAAGATTAATTGAAGAAGATTATTTTCTACAAAGATGTGGTAAGAGAATTCCTATTATTATTCAAGATTTAGAATTTACGTGGTATGTTCTTGAGGCAACAAAGAAAGTAAATATCCATGATGAAGCACATGATTTTTTTAAAGCATTAGAATCTGGAAATATGTAACTTATTTGTATTTTTTAATAAGTTTTGATAAAATCTATTCAGTTTAGAAATGAGGAATAGAATGAACACAAGAGATAGACAAAGAGAAGAAACAAAAAAGCGAATTTATCAAGAGGCTTTTAAATTATTTGACCAATATGGCTATGATAAAGTTAAAGTAAGCGATATTGCAAAAGCTGCAAAGGTTTCTGTAGGTTCTGTATATTATCATTATAAAAATAAAGAAGCAATTATTGATTACGGATACTATGAATTCGATCAACTTTTAAAAGAAGCTTATGAAAAACAAAGTTTTCAAAATGAAATAGAAGCAATCCTTTTCTTGATAGATTTTCAAATCAAAGATGTTTTTTTAGATATAGGTCTAAAAATGACAACAATTTGTTTTAAAAATCAAATAAATGCAGATAATACATATCTTTATTGTGATGAAAGATATCTTTATCAAAAACTCTTGGAAAATTTAAGTTCTATTGAAAATAAAGAACATTTTGCGAAAATGATTTTAAGAATTAGTAGAGGTAGTATTTATGATTGGTGTTGTCATAATGGTAATTATGACTTAGTTGAAGCTGTTCATGAAGAGATTTCTATTGTATTAGATTATATTGGTTTATAGAAAGACGAAAGTCTTTCTATTTTTTTTATTTATATGTGAAAAAATTATTAAGTTATTGACAAGTAATTTATTAAGGATTACGATGTATATATAAGTTAACTGAATAAATTCAGTGAACTAATTCGAGGAGGGATTTGGTATGAATAAATATCAACATTTGTTTTCACCGATTAAAATCGGTACAGTAGAAGTACCTAATCGTATTGCATTACTTCCAATGGGTGTCTTTTCATCACGTATGATGAATAATGATGGAAGTTATACAAAAGATGGGGCAGATTATTATATTGAAAGAGCAAAAGGAGGAACTGGTTTAATTATTACTGGTTTAGTTCCTGTGCCAAAAGGAGCAGGACTTCCTAGTATTGTTAATGATGTTAAAAGCTACACTGAAAATATGAAATATTTAGCAGATGGTGTGCATAAATACGGTTCAAAAGTATTTGTCATGTTAACTGCTATGTCTGGTAGAGCTTCTATTCATCCTACAGATCCAGCACCTAGTTCAATGCCTAATGTATGGGATCCATCTAAAAATAATCCTGAAATGAGTATTGAAGATATTCATCAATATATTGAATGGTTTGCTCAAGGAGCAAAAGCTGCTAAAGATGCAGGAATTGATGGAGTTGAAATTCATGCTGTACACGAAGGTTATTTATTAGATCAATTTACAATTGCAGCATGGAATAAACGTAATGATGAATATGGCGGAAGTTTAGAAAATCGTTTAAGATTCCCATGTGAAATTGTAAAAGCTATTAAAAAAGCTTGTGGGGAAGATTTCCCAGTTTCTGTAAGATATTCTGTTGTAAGTAAAACAAAAGATTTTAACAGAGGTGCTTTACCAGGTGAAGAATATCAAGAATTTGGTAGAGATTATGAAGAAAGTGAAAAAGTTGCTAAAATGTTAGAAGAAGCAGGATATGATATGCTTGATTGTGATAATGGTTCTTATGATGCTTGGTATTGGCCACATCCACCAGTATATATGCCAAAAGCATGTAACTTGGAAGATGTTGAAAAGGTAAAACAATGGGTTAATATTCCTGTTATTTGTGGTGGTCGTTTTGATAATCCTGAACTTGCTGAAAAAGAAATTGCGGCTGGTAAGATTGATATGATGGGTATGGGTCGTCCGTTACTTGCAGATCCTGATTTAGCTAATAAGTTTAAAGAAGGAAGAGAAGATGATATTAGACCATGTATTTCTTGTCACTTTGGATGTTTAGCACGTATTTTCCAAGTTGATATGAAAACAATGAGTTCTAAAGATATTTCATGTGCTTTAAATCCACGATGTGGTATGGAAAATCATTATAATATTACGAAAGCAGATGTTTTAAAGAAGGTTGCAGTTGTTGGTGGTGGTATTGCTGGTATGGAAGCTGCACGTGTTGCTGCCCTTCGTGGTCATGAGGTTGACCTTTATGAAAAAACAGATCGTCTAGGTGGTGTCTTTAATGAAGCAAGTGCTTTTGATTTTAAAGATGATGATCGTCGTTTACTTGCTTGGTATAAAAAACAAATTAAAGATACAGGTGTGAATGTTAAATTTAATACTGAATTTAAAGTAGAAGATAAAGCAAATTATGATGTTGTTTTTGTTGCTACTGGAGCAAGTGAAAAACGTTTAGATAATATTCCTGGATTTGATCAACCAAATGTAAGATACGCTGTAGATGTTTTAGATAAACAAGATATTAAGGACCAAAATGTTGTCATTATTGGTGGAGGTCTTACAGGTTGTGAATTGGCTTATGATTTAGCAAGAAAGAATAAGAAAGTATCTGTAGTAGAAGCACTTCCAACAATTATGAACGTTGAAGGTCTTGCTGCACCAAACTATAATATGCTTGTTGAATTAATGGAACATTATCATGTGGATATTTATAAAAATGCAACAGTTAAAGAATATAAAGACGGAAAATTATTAATTAATGTAATGACAACCAATCAACCAAATATCAACAATAGAGCACGTATGATGTCATTGTTTGGAGTACATCATATTCCAAAAACAATTGATGCAGATACAGTTGTTGTTTCTGTTGGATATAAATCAAATCAAACATTATATGATTCAATAAAAGGTGATAATGTTTACTTATTAGGAGATGCTATTCATCCAAGTAATCTTATGACTGCTATTTGGGGAGCTTATACAATAGCTTTAAAAGTTTAGAATTTGTAAGTGAGGAAATGGGAAACCATTTCCTTTTTTTGCGTGGTATAATTTTTTTAGAATATTTTTACTAGGACATGGGGCTGTCTTAGTTGAACTCTATAATAGAAGCTGTAATAGGGAAGTGGGACAAATGGTAAATAATCAAAAGAAAAATAGAGTGTTAGATATTTTTTATAGAGCTTTTAAAGGAGAAGAGCTTTCTGTTTCTAATCTTGCTAGTGAATATGAAGTATCTACAAAAAGTATTACAAGAGATATTAATGAAATTAAAAATTTCTTAGCGGATAATCGAGATGTGGTAGGGAATAGTGAACTTCTTTATTCTTATCAAAGTAAAACGTATTCTTTAAAGTTCAATCATTTTTTAGTTTCTAAAGAACTTGTTGCTATTGTGAAAATTCTTGTGGGCTGTCGTGCTTTAAGCAAAGAAGAATTATTAGAACTTATTGCAAAACTAAAAAATCTAACAGATTTACAAGATCGTAAATTATTAGAACAAGTTATTCGCAATGAAATGTATCATTACCATGAAGTACATCATGATTGTATATGCAAACTATCTTGAAAGAAAAGCAAGAAATGAAGGAATCAGTCAAGGAATTAGTCAAGTAATCAACCAAGGCAAAAAAATAGAACGTAAAGAAAAGAATATAGAGTATGTAAGAAAACTAATGGAAAGATTACAAATGTCATTTAAAGAAGCGATTTGTTTATTAGAAATACCAGAAAAAGAAATTAAAGAAATAGAAAAATACTTTCAATCATAAATAATGAGCTTAAAGGTAAAAAAAGATATTTTTAATTAGAGTAAAAGAGGCTTTTGTAGCCTCTTTTTTAAGCGAGTGTTTTTTTCACAAAATGCTTGAAATAAATACCATTAAGAATTGTTGTCATTAAATCTGAAATCGGTTCTGCTAGAACAACAGCATAAACTCCATAACTTGGTAAAATAAATGGTAACAGATAAATCAAAGGTATTAATAAAATGATTTTTCTAAAGAATGCAAAGAAAAATGCATTTTTTCCACAACCTAATGCATTATAGGTTTGTTGAAAAGTAGAGAAAGCACCCATGATAATAAAGCCAAAGATATAGATTCTTAATAATTGATAAGAAAGTTGAATTAACTGAGTATTATTAGCAAATAAGGAAACAAATACTTGAGGAAATGCTTCCATTAGCAAAACACCAATAATTGAATAGGTTAAAGCTACTTTGATCGTAATTTTAATAGTCTCTTTTACACGATCATATTTTTTTGCGCCAAAATTGTAACTAATAATAGGTTGTGCTCCTTGGGCAATTCCTTCCATAGGAAGAGATAGGATTTGTGACATTGAAAGAAGTATTGTCATAGCACTTACCGATAAATCTCCACCATAAAGAAGAAGCTGTCTATTAAAGGCGACTTGTAAAATTCCTTCTGTTGATGACATAAAGAAAGGAGTAAAACCTAAACCTAATATCTTTTTCATAATATTTTTATCAAATAAAAGATATTCTTTTCTTATTTTTATAATTGTCTTTTTACCAAATAAAAAAGATAACACCCAAATACATGAGACGAATTGTGAAATAATGGTTGCAAGGGCAGCACCAGCAACATTCATATGTAAAATATAGATAAAGATAGGATCTAAAATAATATTTAAAATACCACCAATAAGTAAAGTCATCATGCCAAACTTCGCATAACCTTGAGTGTTGATAAAATAATTAAGACCGACTGTTAATTGGATAAACACAGTTCCAACTGCATAAATTCTTAAATAAGATAAAGCATAAGGAAGTGTTTTTTGACTTGCTCCAAAAAGAATAAGAATTTTATCACCCCAAACAAAAAGACAGAACATAATGACAAGCGAGGTTAAAATTAAACTACTAAAAGCATTTCCTAAAATTCTTTCAGCTTCTTTGGGATTCTTTTCTCCTAATTTAATAGAGGCGAGTGGAGCACCACCTCGACCAAAAAGATTACTAAAAGCAGTAATGATTGTAATAATTGATGTACATAAACCAATTCCCGCAATGGATAAACCACCATCGGGAAGTCTACCAATATAAATACGATCAACCATATTATAAATAAGCGTTGCAAGCTGTGCCAAAATGGATGGTAAAGCAAGCGAGAATAAAAGTGATGACACTTTTTCATTTTCTAATCGATGATTCATAAATACCTCCAAACAGTCTTAATTATAAATGTTTAATTATAAAGGTCAATATGATAAAATTATGGAAAGAAAGAAGGGAAAAGTATGGCATTATTTGACGATTTGACAAAGAAAGCAGCAAAGTTTACGGAAAAAACAATTGAAAAATCTTCTGAACTTGTAGATACTGCAAAAACAAAAGTAAGTATTAAAAGTGCAGAAGCTGATTTGGATGATCAATTCATTGAATTAGGAAAGTTGTATTATGAAGTTTTAAATAAGGACAATGTCTTTGATGAAAAAGCTGCTCCAGTTGTTCAAAAGATTGATGAAATCAATCAACGTATTGAAAATTTGAAATCAAGTCTTGAAAAAGAATAACGCAATTACTGTTCATATTTACTATACTGGAGAAAATGGAAGTGCAAAAGCTTTTGTAAAAGAGATGTTAACAAGTGGTCTTGTTGATGAAATTAAAAAAGAAAAAGGAAATAGACGTTATGAATATTTCTTTTCAGTAGAAGATGAAGAAACGGTTTTATTAGTGGATAGTTGGGATAATCAAGAAGCAATTAATTTACATCATTCTTCTAGCATCATGGATCAAATAATGGAACTAAGAATCAAATATCATCTACATATGAAAGTTGAACGCTATTTTTTAGATGAAACAGGAATACCAAAAGAAGATCAAAAGTTTATTCAAAAATAAGGGCCTATTGAGGAAATAGGTCCTTCAGACTAGTAACATTTTATTTGTTAACAGTTTGAAAGAAGACCACTGAAAAAGGTCTTTTTTTGCTGTAAAAACACAGTATATTAGACAAAGAAGAGAAAAAGGTAAAAAAAGAGCGGGATAAAAAACAACGATATAAAGGCAGAAAAAGAGGGAAATAGAGAAAAAAATAAAAAAAGATAGAGAAAAAGCTTTACAAAAGGGAGAGAGGATGGTAA
>ERZ826242.1269-NODE-1269-length-28631-cov-5.909365_pt1 | contig 28631 bp, 27 predicted proteins | sample MGYA00519871_ERZ826242 | MGnify/ENA primary metagenome ERZ826242 (study PRJEB31778, sample SAMEA3449226) | human gut metagenome | biome: human gut; feature: human-associated habitat; material: faeces | place: United Kingdom | collected 2010/2012 ...
GCTGACCTCTTGAATGCCATTCAAGCGCTCTCCCAGCTGAGCTATACCCCCGAATTAATATATTAAAAACGCGTGCCAAAACCGGCAACTTGTATTATACTATACCTGCATTCAGTTTGTCAACGATAAATTAAAAAATTAAAGCGGCGGTAAATACCGCCGCTTTGCTATTCAATCTCAAGGTCCGCAATATATGGCAGGTGGTCGGAGGCTATAACATTTTCCGCCCACGCCTTTAGCGTTTTAATTGGGCCTTTTGTAAACATATAATCAATCTTAATACGCGGGTTGTCAGACGAAAAGGTCGGCACTAAAACGCCCTTTGGCGCAGTATCGTCAAAGCGCTCATAAATAGGGCCAAGCACCTCATCTGAAGGCTCACAGTTAAAGTCACCCATAAGCACAGCCTGGCCAGTAAGGCCAGAGCTTAGCTCTACCACCTTTTTAACCGCCAAGCGCTGCTCGCTTAAATTGAGCCCGAAATGGGTGACCAGTAAATCAACGCCCATGCCCACATCAGCATGCGCCTTAAGCACGCACCGCGTTTCAAAATACTTATCGCCGCTGTCCCTTGGTGCATCGTCTATAAGAAAAGTACCACAGCCCGAAAGCGGGCATTTTGATATAAGCGCGTTGCCGTACGGCCCGCCTTTAAAATCAATTGCCTTGGCAAAATAGTAATACATGCCAAGCTCCCTTGCAATAAGCTCTGCCTGCGGCTGATAGTCATCCGCCGTGCCCTTGCCCCGCACTTCGTTAAGGCCTACAATATCGGGATTTAAATCTTTTATCACCTTTACTATATGGTCAATCTGCACACGCCTGGAATAAAATTCGTGGCAGCTTTGAATGTTATAGCTCATAAACCTTACTTTCACTTTAATACCCCCACAAGCTTTATGAGCATATAATAAACCATTTACAGTACGTTGTCAACATTATTGCAGCGGAAAATAGACAGTATACCGGCTTGAAAGCTTACCGTCAATTATATCAAACAGCTCAAAGCGCTTATAGTCGCCGCCGCTTATAAGGCAGGGCTTAAGCTCGCCGCTGGGCGAGATGTCCAGCACAAACGGCTGCAGCGTAAAGTTTTCAGCGCTTTCGCCTGTATCCATTGCTATAAGCGTGCTTTCAATGCTCTGGCTTAAGAGCGCAAGCATGCTGTAGCTGCTTTCATTTTCAGTGTTCTGGGCCTTTATAAACACTTCGTTTGCATTGTCTCCGTCCAGGTCATACTCCCAAATATCAGTTATGTTTACCTTTGCATTTTCCAGCCCGTTCTGGTCCATAAGCTGTCGGATAAGGTCGCTGTACTGGCCGCTAAGCTCGCCCTGGCTGTCAGCAGTATACTCAACATGCCGCATGCTGGGCATAAACTCGCCTTCAATATTGGCAGAAATTGTAAGTGCTGTATCCTTTTTTACCTTTTCATTTAGCAGGTTATAAAGGCTGCTTTCCCCCTGCTTTTTGCCGCTTTCAAGATCATAGGTATAAAACCGCCCGGTCTCATCCAGACGGGTGACAAGCTCGTCTGTCATATAAGACAGCGCGTCAAAATAGTAAATATCCTTATTTACAAACTGGTTTATCTCATCGCACAGTAAAACTACCGGCGTGTGGCCGCCGCAGCCTATAAGCACACACCTGTCACCGCTGATATCAAGCTTTTCAGGCTCTGCTGCCGGGGGTTCATCGCCGGTACTGTCCGGCTGCTGGGGGTCCTCATTTTTTTTGCAGCCGCTTAAACACATTACTATTATTGTTAAACAAGCTATTATAGCAAAAATCTTTTTTCTCATAATAAAACACCGCCTTATAGAATATATACAAGGCGGTGCTTTAAAATATTCATTTTTTAGGGATTAATACATCCCGCCGCCCATCTGGTTCATGGACGCCTGTGCAGCAGCGTCCGCCGCCGGGTCTTTCTTTTCTGCAACAACGCTCTCGGTTGTCAGCACCATTGCGGCGACTGACGCGGCGTTTTGAAGTGCAGTACGGGTTACCTTTGTCGGGTCAACAATGCCTTTTACAAACATGTTGCAGTACTCCTCTGCAAACGCGTCAAAGCCATAGTATACATCGGTGTTGGACTTTACATTTTCAAGTATGACAGAGCCCTCCAGCCCGGAGTTTGCCGCAATCTGGCGCAGCGGCTCTTCCAAAGCCTTGCGGATGATGGAGATACCGGTTTTAACATCCCCGTCATAGCTGTCCATCAGCTTGTCAATATCGCCTAATGCCTTGATATAGGCAGTGCCGCCGCCGGCGACGATGCCTTCCTCAACAGCGGCGCGGGTGGCGTTCAGGGCGTCCTCGATGCGGAGCTTCTTCTCCTTCATCTCAGACTCGGTAGCGGCGCCCACGCGGATGATGGCCACGCCGCCTGCAAGCTTGGAAAGCCGCTCCTCCAGCTTCTCCTTATCAAAGTCAGAGGTGGTGTTTGCAATAGCGGACCTTATCTGGCTTACGCGCGCCTTAATCTCGTCCGGGTTGCCCTGGCCGCCGACAATAATTGTATTTTCTTTATTGACCTTAACCTGTGTGGCACGGCCCAGCATATCCATTGTAGCGTCCTTAAGCTCAAGGCCGATCTCCTCAGAGATGACCTGGCCGCCGGTAAGCTTTGCAATGTCCTCCAGCATCTCCTTGCGCCTGTCGCCAAAGCCAGGGGCTTTGACCGCAACGCAGGCAAATGTGCCGCGGATTTTGTTAACAATCAGTGTTGCAAGCGCCTCACCCTCAACATCCTCAGCAATTATAACCAGCTTCTTGCCGGTCTGCATAATCTGCTCAAGCAGCGGCAGTATCTCCTGGATATTGGATATCTTTTTATCGGTGATAAGGATGTGCGCATCGTCCACAATCGCCTCCATCTTATCTGTGTCGGTGACCATGTAAGGGGTGATATATCCCCTGTCAAACTGCATGCCCTCTACAACATCGCAGTAGGTCTCAGCAGTCTTGCTCTCCTCAACTGTTATAACACCGTCATTTGATACCTTCTCCATTGCGTCAGCAATCAGCTTGCCAACAGATTCGTCAGCGGATGAAACGGTGGCAACACGTGCAATATCTTCACTGCTGTGAATTTTCTTGGAGTTTTTGACTATTACCTTTACCGCCTCGTCAACCGCCAGCTGGATGCCTTTTTTAAGCTCCATCGGGTTGGCGCCGGCCGCAACATTTTTCATCCCCTCACGAATAATCGCCTGGGCTAACAGTGTAGCGGTTGTTGTACCATCACCCGCCACGTCGTTTGTTTTGGTGGACACCTCTTTTACAAGCTGGGCGCCCATGTTCTCAAACTCGTCCTCCAGCTCAACGTCCTTGGCTATGGTAACACCGTCGTTTGTAATAAGCGGTGAACCAAATTTTTTGTCCAATACTACATTCCTGCCCTTGGGGCCAAGTGTTATCTTTACTGTGTTAGCCAGCTTGTCAACACCAGCCTGCAGGGCTTTCCTTGCTTCTTCGCCGTATTTAATCTCTTTTGCCATTTTCTATTCCTCCTTACTCAACTATCGCTAAAATATCGCTCTGCTTGACTATGACATATTCCTGCCCGTCAACCTTAATCTCTGTACCACTGTATTTGCTGGTCACAACCTTATCACCGGGCTTTACTGTCATTACAACTTCATTACCATCAATAACGCCGCCGGGGCCAACCTCTATAACTTTCGCAATCTGCGGCTTCTCCTTTGCTGCGGCTGTTAATATTATCCCACTCTTTGTAGTCTCTTCTGCCTCGACCATCTGAATAACAACTCTATCAGCCAGCGGTTTGAGTTTCATATATGATTCCTCCCAAAATAATTATATTAGCACTCCAAACTTTAGAGTGCTAATATATAATATCACATATTTTTCTTTTTTCAAGTACCTTTTGAAAAATTTTTTAATTTTTTTTAATTATTAAAAAATAATTCATTTTTTAAGGGGGTTATAATTCAATTTTCGCCTTTTTCTGATTTATTTTTCTAAATACTTCAACGGGGAACTTAGGTGTGCGGTCATATTTAAGCAGCCCGTTTTGCTCCTGCTCAATATCATAAAGCTGGGTATAGCAGAAGCCACAGATGCGGCTGTTATCCAAAAACGCGCTTATAATGCCGTCATACCTGTCAATAAACTCCTGTTCGGTTTTGGGCTGTTCGCCATAGCCCCACGCCCGCTCGCCGGACGGGTCCCAGCTGGCGCCGCCGCACTCGCTTATAAATACCGGCTGGCCGCTGTAAGTGGAAGTGCTGCGCCTTATACGGCCGACATGGATGTCTTCCAGCTTGCCATCTGTTTCAAGGCTCTTATAGCGCTCACGCAGCGTTTCAGGGCTTTGGCAATAGTCATGCAGGTCATAAATATCAGTAATCTGCTGATGGATATAGCCACTTGTATCAATGCAGGGGCGGGTCGGGTCCAGCTGCTTTGTCAGCTTGTAAATAAGTGCAAGCATATTGTCATGCTTTTCAAAGCTTTTAAAGGTCTTGGTAGTCTCATTTATCGGGCACCAGCCTATAATGGACGGATGGTTATAATCCCGCTTTACAATCTCCAGCCACTCAGTCTCGACTGCATAGAGTGACTCATAATCCGAAAAGTCAAGGTCCCAGCTGGGAAACTCACCCCAGACCATATATCCCATACGGTCACAGTGGTATAAAAACCGCGGCTCAAACACCTTTTGGTGCAGGCGCGCGCCGTTAAAGCCTAAGTCCATTGAAAGCTTAATGTCCTTTATCAGGTCATCATCACTCGGCGCGGTATAAATACCATCCTCATAATAGCCCTGGTCCAGCACCAGGCGCTGGAACACGCTGCGGCCGTTAAACATGAACTTAAACCCGTCCATTTCAACGCTGCGCAGCCCAAAATAGCTTTTGACATTATCGTCACCAAAGCTTAAGCTTAGGTCATACAGCTTACCATCACCCAGCTCCCACAAATGCTTTTCGGAAAGCGGGATGTCCAGTATAACTGTGTTTGTGTCAACTGATTTTTTGCCACAACCCACCTGCCTTGATCCAAAAAACGCCGTGGCTGAAAATTCGCCTTTGCCGACCAGCTGTGCCTCAACTGTCACAGAGCAGTTTTGGGTATCAGGAGTAAGTTTAATGCTTTTTATATAGTTTTTGGGCACAAACTCCAGCCACACTGTCTGCCAGATGCCAGTGGAACGGGTATAGTCACAGCCGCTGGAGAGAAACTTCTCGCTCTGCTTGCCGCGCGGCTGAAAGTCATTACGTGTGTCGTCTTTTGCGTAGACTGTAACTACGTTTTCGCCCTCTTTTACATAGTCTGTAATATCAGCGCTAAACGAGCTAAAGCCGCCGGTATGTTTTGCAGCCTCCTTGCCGTTTATGTAAATGACTGATTTATAGTCCACCGCGCCAAAGTGGATAAGCACCCTGCCACCCAGCTTGTCAGGCGTCAGTGTAAATGTACGGCGGTACCACACTGCGTTTATAAAGTCGGTATTTGCAATACCGCTAAGCCTGCTTTCAGGACAAAACGGAACTTCTATACTGCCGCTAAGATGCCCAGCCTCATAGAGCTTGCAAAACTCACCGCTCATTTGATTGTCTATCTCAAATTCCCATTTGCCGTTAAGGTTCTCCCAGCTCTCACGCATAAACTGGGGGTTGGGATGTTCACTTCTATACATTATATTTTAGTCCTTTCTTGTTTTTTTTACATTATAGTGTTATAATAATTCCATTACAATACATTTTATAATCTAAAAGGTATAAAAAATGAGCAAGAATGAACAGATAAAGCTTTTCCCTAAAACTGACTTTAAGCAGCTGCGGTTTTACTCCTGCGGCATATCTTACTGCGACCATAGTTATAAGATAGACCGTAGAAACTCCAAGTGCTATTCATTTGAGTATATTAATAAGGGTGTTGGATGCATTCACACACCAAAGGGCAAGTTTTATCCAAAAGAGGGGGACATGTACCTGCTGCACGCAGGGGATGACCATTATTACTATTCATCCGCTGACGACCCATGGACTAAAACCTGGATTAATATTTCAGGCGAGCTTGTGGACTGTCTGGTTAAGACTTACAGGCTCAATGGTGTATATTTAATAGAAGGAATAGATGTAGGGGATGATTTTGATGAGATTATTAAAATTGCCTACAGCAAGCTCACAAACGAGACTATTATTAATAATTTATCCATCATCCTGCACCGGATATTGATAAAGGCTTACAACAAGCTTTATGTACACAAGGCGTCTATCGGTGCTGAGGCACAGGCGATGAAAGACTTTATTGACCGCAATACTGAAAAGAACATAACCATTGATGATTTGTGCAGGTATATAAACTGCAGCCGCTCGCAGTGTATACGGATATTCAGGTCGGCGTATGGTATTACGCCTTACGAGTATCTTTTAGTACGGAAGGCTAATGCGGCAAAGGAGTATCTGCGCTGCAGCGCGATGTCTATAAAGCAGATTTCATACATGCTGGGCTTTGCAAACGAGCACTATTTTTCCCGCTTTTTTAAAGCCAGGACTGGTAAAACACCCGGCCAGTACAGAAGTGGAGATTAAAAATATATTTTCCCCCTTGCAAAATATAAATAGATGGTTTATAATATCTAGGCAGCAGTGCTATTAATTAATTTCAGTTCGGGGTGTAGCGCAGCTGGTAGCGCACATGACTGGGGGTCATGGGGCCGCAGGTTCAAGTCCTGTCACTCCGACCAGTTTGAATGTTCATAACGCAACTGAACATTCCTATGTAAAGGAGTAGTCCGAAAGGGCTGCTCCTTTTCTCGTTTATCCGGCTTTCCCAACCAGATATTCTATTTCTACGCCCTGTCTGCTGTTGAGAACAATGTTCCCCGGCAAAACAGGGCTGTGCGGTAAATCCAGTACGCCGACAAACTTATAATGGATCACAAGGCGCTGCGTCCTGTTTTTTCCTGTCCCCTGAATGTGGTAGACGTCAATCCGCTCCACCAGTTCGTGAAGCATGGTAGGCGTTAAGGTTTTCATCTGCATAAACTTCCGAACCGCTTTCAGAAACTGATTTTTGGAATATACCCGGCTGTCCTCTTTATCGCAGATGCTTTCCAGCTCTGCGATTTCTTTTTTGAGGGATTGCTGTTCCTCGTCATACCTTTGCGACAGCTTCATGAAACGTTCGTCAGAGAGTTTTCCGCTTACGTTGTCCTCGTAGGTGCGCTCAAAAAGCATATCAACCTCACTGTACCGGGCGTTCAGTTCCGCCAGCTTCTGCTGGCGAAAACGTTTTTCACGCTCGTAATCCTGTGAAGTTTTCCGGGCAAGCAGTTCAGCAAACTCTTCTTCATTTTCCTGTAGATAGCTTACCATGCGGTTCAATTCCAGAAGGACGACCTGTTCCAGCGAATCGGCGCGGACATAGTGCGTTTCATTACAGGTTCCACGGTTTCCCCGGTAGTTTGAGCAGTTAAAGTACTCGATGGCGCTATTTGGATGATTGATGTTGTAGTGCAGCTTATGCCCGCAGTCGGCGCAGTATAAAAGACCTGCAAACATATTTTTCTCGCTGTTTTTAGGCTGCCTACGCTTTGTGCCTGCACGGATTTTCTGCACCGTTTCCCATGTGCTGCGGTCAATGATTGGCTCATGGTGATTCTCAAACACCCTTTGATTTTCTTCCGGGTTTTCGCGGCGGCGCTTGTCCTTGAACGACTTGGAATAGGTTTTGAAATTGATAAGAACGCCGGTGTACTCCTGTAAGGTCAGGATTTTGGTAATGGTAGTTTTACACCACTTACAGGGATTGTCCTGTGTTTTCTTTCCCCCCTTGCGGATTCCTTTCTTTGCCCAATAATAGGTGGGGGTCAAAATACCGCTTTCCTGTAAAATCCGCGCGGTGGTTTCAATCCCGTTTCCCTCAATACAAAGGCGGTAGATTTTGCGGACAACTTCGGCGGCTTCCTCGTCAATGATCCATTGCTTGGGGTTGTCCGGGTCTTTCCTGTAACCATATGGCGGCAAACAAAGGGGATCACCGGCATTGCCGCGCAGCTTCTTGGAACTTCTGACTTTCCGGCTGATGTCTTTCGCATACCATTCGTTCATGATATTCCGGAACGGAGTAAAATCATCTTCCCCCTGTTCGCTGTCCACGCCATCGTTGATCGCAATAAAGCGGACGTTGTGATCGGGGAAAAAGGTATCCGTATAGTAACCAACTTGCAGATAGTTCCTGCCGAGCCGGGACATATCCTTTACGATTACCGTAGTAACATAACCGGCCTCAATGTCCTCAATCATCTCCTGAAAGCCGGGACGGTTGAAGTTTGTACCTGTATAACCATCATCCACATAGAATTTGGGATTCGGAAAATGATGGTCTTTGGCATATTTGGAAAGCAGCTTTTTCTGATTGACAATGCTGTTGCTGTCGCCTTGAATATCGTCATCCCGGGAAAGGCGGGGATATAAAGCTGTGATTCCGTGGTTTTTCTTTGACTGCATAGTTCCTCCTTTCCGGCAGTCAGACAAATATATTTCCTATTTAGTGTACCGCTATCCGTCAAAGCGCGCAAAGGTGCGAATTACTTTTTTCCATTGCGGTTCATAATATCTTCTGACAAAATCAACCGTTTTAATTTATCGGCAAAATCCTCTGCCGGGATTTTATCATCAGGGGTTTGGAAGCTGGCGGAAACCTGATACTTGACGTTGTTGACCGCATATTCTGCGTTTTCCTGTAAATGATCGCGTTCCATATCGCAAGCCCCCCTTATTCCTTTTCGTTATCCTTCGGCCTTTGCACAACCTCATAATCGAAGCCCCGGCGCTGGCCGCAGTAGGTGCAAATATCTTTCTCGCTGTCGTCTGCACTAATCCGGCGCAAAAAATAAGAACCTGTGCCATAAAAATTGTTGGCGCAGGTCGGGCAGAGGCACATGATTAAGTTTTCCGGCATTTCCTCCATCAAGCCGACGCTGACAGCCAGCGCACGATTGATCTCGCGGATATGGCAGGAGTTTACCCGCCCGATATATCGCTCCAACCGGCGCTTATCCAAGGTACGAAGCTGCTCCAGCAGGACGATAGACGGGGCGGTTAAGCCTACCGTGTTTGCTTCTATAAAGTAATGGGTCGGAAGTTTGGGTTTTACGCCTACTTTGCTGGTAACAGCAGCCACGATCACGGTGGGGCTGTATTTGTTTCCCACGTCGTTCTGGATAATCAGAACAGGGCGGTAGCCTTCCTGTTCCGAGCCAACGCCCTTGCTCAAATCGGCGTAATACAACTGGCCGCGTAAATATGTTGTGTTCATCTGTTTTGACCTCCCTTTTTGAAAACAGGCGGCTTGCGCCGCCTATGTAGAGGCCAAGCAGCAGGACAGAATAAAGGTCGGGGTAGTCTAAAACAATCTCCGTTTTTACAGACCCGTCCTGTGCTTGGCCTTATATCAAAGCAATCCAATTTGTCCTCGACACCCCGGATTGCTGTGGGAAGTCGTCAAGCGGCTGGCAGCGTACCAGCTCCACGGGAATCTCACCCCCGATAGGTTCTCTATTGGCCGCCCTCATTGGTTGCGACGGTTTTATCACGCTCGACCTGTGACTGGACGGGAGTATCATTAGCCCCATTGCCGGTTATCGCCATGCCGGGAGCCGCCCGGCACTTATAGCCGACTGTTTCTCGCTCTTTATCGGAAGGAACAAGCCAAAGACCAAATTGATTTCTTTTTCGGTGGTATCTTGCTGTTTACTTCCGACACATCATGGCGCAGCCGCTAACGTGGCTCATGTTCATCACAAAAGCAATGGGAACGTACTTGACGAATGGGTATTCGGTTTTCAAGGTTCCGGGAGGCCATAAAGAAGCCCCTCACTTTCCATGCCGAAAAGCGAGGGGCTTGAGCGAAAATATTTTTTAAGTTTCCAGAAGTTTTTTTAGCTTGCTGAGTATCCTGCGTTTGCGGTCGTTTATCGTCTTTTGCGGAATCCCCGTTTCAGCCGACCATTCGCGCTCCGTCTTTTCGCCAAAGAACAGTGCGTAAATCAATTCCTGTTCTTCTTCGGTCAGCAGGGCAAGGCAGCTATGTAGCTTGTCCAGCAATAGCTTATAAGCTACCTGTTCCTCTATATCCATTCCATCAGAAACAAGAATATCCGCACCGTTAAACTGCTCCGTCGTCAGCATATCAATGGATATGTCCCGGTTTTCTCTGGAACGCTCATATAGATATTTCTGGCGGCGGCGCGCTTTATAGAAATCCCGGTATTGTTCCGGCGTGACTTCCATAAGCATACCGTGCAGGGGCAAGAATCTACGCCCTTTATAGGACGGGTCGGCTTCCTCCCGGCGCAGCAGTTCCTCGTAGGTGATTTCCTCATAACCGTTGTCTGTTTTAATAAAGCATTTGGATTTGGCAAAGTCTTTTGCCATAGCAGTTTCCTCCGATCATCTGAATTTCAAGGGAAATCCAGATGGTCGGAGGGCTGCGGCAGCCAGCGCCAAAAGCAGGCTTATCTTGCATTCTGACAAAAAGCGACACAAAAAAATCCGCAAAGGCAGTCAAGCCATTGCGGATAAGGGAAAAACAAACTCTATTATGTAGAGATTTGGGTTCTACTTTTAGGGTATAAGGGGGCCATGCGCCGCTATGGATTTTTTTAACAGATCACTCTCGCGGCTGCGTGGCGCTATGTAGGTAATCGCTGCTTCGGATCAGCAGCAGGACGGTCATAGCAGACCAGCACATAAAAATCCCTCCAAACTCAAAACGGGTTTGGAGGGCTATGTATAGGCATGACAATACAGCCCGCCAAAGTTCCGTTTTTTTATTTGGCGGACTATCCAAATTAGAGCGAAAGAATGAGCCGGTGATCCGCAAGAAATCTTACGGGTTCATCGGCTCTGCGTCTGTGCGTCTGGCCTTTCGACGACGGTTATTCTTAAATCCTTTGCAGCAATCAGGGTTTCCTGCTTGCATTTTGGACAGTAGAGGGGATAATTTAGCAGCAATGTATCTTCCCGAATTCTGTTTCGTGTTTTACCACCGCAGGCGGGACATAATATCCACTTTTCAGTTTCCATTGGCATACCTCCTCAAAATAGAGATTTCATATCCTATTGAAAGAGATTACACATCGTTTTATGAGAAACAAAATCTCCATATAATAGATGTAACAATTCTTAATCATAGGCGGTGAATAAAATGAATGACACATTTGACTTTATGGCGTTAGGGCAGGCCATTAAAAAAGCTCGTGAAGCAAAGGGGATGACAAGGGAGCAGTTAGCGGAAATCCTTGATGTTGCCCCAAGGCATTTACAATCCATAGAGAACGAAGGGCAATACCCGAGTTTTCCGCTATTTGCCCGTCTTGTTACAATGTTCAACATATCAGCCGATCAATACCTGTTTGTGGATAGGCAGGCTGAAAAAACATCCTTACGTCGGCAGATTGATTCCATCCTCGACACCTTTGAGGACAAGGAACTTCTTATTATTGAGGGAACTGCAAAAGGTATATGTAGGGCGAAAGAGTCAATGGAGTAATCCGTTGGCTCTTTTGCTCTGTTTAGGTTTGTTCTCTTTTGCAATGTGGGAAACCTTTGCAAATATCATTCTTCAAACAATGATTTCAATTTTACAAAACTCTCCTCACTGATAACGTGTTCCAGCTTGCAGGCGTCCTTTTTCGCAATTTCCTCCGGCACTCCGGCTTCAACAAGCTGCTTGGTGAAAAAAAGGTGTTTCTCATAAATCTGTGTAGCGATTTGCAAGCCTGAATCTGTGAGGGAGAGTGTGCCATCGGTATTTTTGACAATATACCCAGATTTGGACAATTCCTTGACAGCCCGGCTCACAGAAGGCTTTGTAACTCCCAAATGTACAGCTATATCAACACCACGAACGCTACCGTGCTTTTGATGAAGGATAAGTACAGCTTCAAGATAATCCTCCATAGATGATGTCAAGGCCAATGGCACACCTCCTACTTTGAATTAGCTGAGAACATAACTTCTATCCCAAAAGTTTTTGCTCTGCATTCCACATGGCTGCATACTTTCCATTTTGCGCTAAAAGTTCATCGTGCGTACCAGCTTCGGCTATTTTTCCGTCAGATACAACAAGTATCTGATCTGCGTTCTTGACGATAGACAATGTATGCGCAATCATTACAACGGTTTTTCTCGCCTTTAACAGATTGGAAATCGCTTCTTTTACGGCTAACTCATTTTCAATGTCAAGGGAAGCGGTCGCTTCATCCAGTAGTAAAATCGGGCTGTTTTTCAGAATAGCACGGGCGATGGAAAGTCGTTGGCGCTCACCACCAGAAAGAAGATTACCGTTTTCTCCTGTCGGTGTGTCATAGCCTTTTTCCATTTTACGGATAAAGCCATCGCAGTTTGCTTCCTTGCAGGCCGCTTCAATTTCCGCGTCGGTGGCCTCCGGGCGGGCATGGCGGATATTTTCACGGATTGTATCATCAAAAAGAAATACGTCTTGGTCTACCATCGAAATCAATTCCAAAACTCGTTCTGCCGCCACTTGGTTGATTGCCTTTCCACCTATGGAAATCGTGCCGCTTGTTGGTTCATAGTATTTAGAAATCAAATTCAAAATTGTAGATTTACCTGAACCGGAGTCGCCCACAATAGCAGTTAATTTTTGATTGGGAACTGTAAAAGAAGTGTGTTGTAAAACGGGTTCTTTTTCAACATAGGAAAAACTCACATTATCGAATTTTATTTCATGTGTTCCAGTTGTAAAAGTTTCCATACTTCCTTGTTCTTCTGGTTCGATGATAATGTCAATAATTTTATCCTTGGAGATTTTTAGGTTTTTATAACTCATAAGGCCCCGCGAGATAGAATCTGATAGTTTTGCTAAAAGCATGGGCAGCATACAAATCAGTAAATAGGAAACTGGGTCTAATTTACCTGAAAGCATAGGGTCGGAAGCTGCTATAACCATAATAGGAAGTCCCAGCCAAAGGAATATACATTGAATGGCATTGGTTGGAATCCCGTGTTTTTCATAGTCATAGCTTACATCACTAAACTTTTTTATATCTGATGTAACGGTTTTGTTCTTTGTGCCACCTACTCCATAAGCGCGAAATGTCTGTATGCCGGAAACATATTCAACAATACTACTGACCGCTTCAGCACTTACTTTGTTCTTTTCTGTACCATATTTTTTGACAATGCGGAAAGAGATCCACAAAAACGGAATTAGTACCAACTCTACGCAGGCAAGGATAAATCCTCCCGGAAGCCAAATATATCCTACAAAAAAAATCATCATCAAGCAAAAGGCAATGTGCTTCACCAGATCGCCAACCGTATGCGTTAAGATTTTTTCATAGTTATTTACATCACTTGTGATAATATTGATGTATTGTCCAGTCTGTCCCTGAGTAAACCTTGATAAAGGTATTTTCTTGATTTTGTCGCCCAAAAACAAGCGCAGGCGATTGCTTACCGCAGCACCACCAATTTGACTTTCTGTATAGCCGATACCATAGACCACAATTCGCAAAATAAATATTCCCGCAAGAAATAATGTCAGCCGTAGAATGGAAGATAAATTCACATTACCTATCCACAGCATTTTCATCACTTCATACAAAAGGAAAAAGTTGAAACCGGATAACATACCTTCCAGAATATTTAAAGCCATGCCTATATAAAACTTCCCATTTTTTCGCATTGGTTTTTCACGCATTTTTTGCACCCCCTTCTAACTGATATGTCATATTCCGCGCTGTTTCATAATCTGTCCATGCGTTGTTATAGTAGTCATTTTCCTTTCGCACCTTCTCATGAGAACCTACGGAAGTAATTGTATGATTTTCAACAACAGCTATCCTGTTGCACATTTTCAATGCACTCAACCGATGTGCCACAATAATAACGGTTTTCCCTTTACAGAGGTTCTCAATCGCTTTGTCGATTTCGACTTGGTTTTCAGGATCAGCCGCACTTGTAGCCTCATCCAAAATTAAAATTGGTGCATTTTTAAGAATTGCCCTTGCTATGGCTATTCTTTGTTTTTCACCACCAGAAAACCGGGAACCGAAGCTCCCCACCTTTGTATCATAACCATTCGGCAATGACATGATAAAATCATCAATTTGTGCTTCTTTTGCCGCAACTCGTACTTCCTCAAGCGTGGCGTTGCTGCCCATACGGATATTTTCAAAAACACTATCACGGGTCAAAAAAGTCTTTTGAAACACAATCGCAACATTCTGCAAAAGGGTTTCATAATTGATGTCCTTAACATTCTTTCCACCAATCAAAACCTCTCCTTCTTGGACGTCATAAAAACGAGAAATCAGTTCAATAACGGTACTTTTTCCAGCACCGGAGCGTCCAACTAAGGCCATGCGTTCTCCATCGTCTATTTTCAAATTGCAATGTTTAAGTACATCTATTTTTCCGTCATACGAAAATCTAACATTTCTTAGTTCAATATCGTGTTTATCGGGAAAAACTGTACCGCCTTCAAAAGTAGGAATATTCAATATTTCTTCGGTTTTGGTCACGCCGGTAAGTACCTGCGCAAAGCTACTGCCCAATTCCTGTAATGGTCGGATCTCCGTCAAATACATGGAGCCAACAAAGGCAAAAAGTAAAAAGATGCTGGCGGTTATAGACCCTTTCATAAAGAACATCCCACCCAAAGGAACCATGAGCAGCATACCGCACTCAATTACAACAATAAAGGCAGCATAAAACGGCCCCATTCTTTTTGACATTTGATTCCATACGTTATTTTCTTCTTGAACAGCAGCCGAAAACTTCTGAAATGACTTGCTTCCCATGTTATAGGCTTTAATCAGCTTCATGCCGCTTATGTATTCCACCATGACAGAGTTCAAATTTGCTACGGATTTATTTGCCCTTCCCATCATTCCCGAAGCGCCTGCGAACATACATCCCATTACAACAAGCGCAAGAACAAGAGGTATCAATGAGATGAGGGCAAGAGGTACATTGACCGTCATCAGATAGATAAATACCACAAGTGGGCCAACAAGATAGCAAACCAACTCCGGCATATTGTGAGCAAGAAATAATTCTAACTTTTCAATATCTTCGTTGAGGACAGTTTTGATCTCCCCAGTGCTTCGTTCATTTAAGGCTCCCAACGGTACTTTTGCCATATGGTCAACAACCATACAACGGACTTTATATAATGCTCGGTAAGCCCCCTTATGAGAAGCAACGCCAGACGCGCCAAATAAGATAAACCGAATCAGAATGGCCCCAAAAATTAAAGCGGCGTCTTTCATAGCAAACTCTGCGGTACAGGTGTTGTTATAGACAGCCTCCATCAACCGATAAAGCCCATAATAAGGGATCATCGTACAAAGCCCACTTATAAGCGACAACAAAATAGATAAATACATCCAATATTTTTCTCGTCCAGCCCATTCAAGCAGCAGCTTAACAGGATTCTTCTTTTTTGGCATATAATCTTCCTCCTTTTATAAACTGCTCTATCGAATAGAAAACAGCTTTTTCAGTTCTCCTTCTGTGGCTACAGATACAGGAGTATCAACATATTGTTCCCCATGATCTATGTGAAGAACGCGAGTACAAGTGCGGCAAACAAATTCATAATCATGTGTCACAATGAAAATGATTTTCCCCATTGCCGCCAGTTCTTTTACGAGATTCGCAACCTGTGTCATACTATCATAATCAAGACCGGAAGTTGGCTCATCGAATACCAGTAGTTCTTTTCCACAGATCATGCTAACCGCCACTGCTACACGTTGTTTTTGTCCACCCGATAGAGTATTGGGGTGTTTATCGCTGTAAGGCATAAGCCCCAGTTCCTCCATTGTATTCTCAACTAAAGAAATGTTTGGATTTCTGATTCCAAAGGAACACTCGGATTTTACACTGTCTGCAAAAAGTTCATAATTTACATCCTGCATTACCATATAGGAACGCTTTAGACGTTTTTTCCTGTCTTGCGGTTTTCCATCCCATAAAAACTCCCCTGTTGTATGTTTGTGAAGCCCGCATAATGCTCTCGCAAAAGTAGTTTTCCCGGCTCCATTGTGGCCTACAATTCCAATCACTTCACCCGGGCCAGCAGCTAAATTGATATTTTTCAAAATAGACTGTTTTTTATAAGATACGGAAACATCCCGTAGTTCTAATAAAGGTGCGGGTTGAGCGACTTCGGAAATCTCAGGATGTATCTCTTTCAAATCTATTGCTCTCAGTCGCATGTTTTTTCTTTTTAATGTCGGTATTTTTTGAAAATTCTCCGGCGTATAAATGCCTTGAATTTTTCCTTGCTCCAAAAAAACGATGCGATCTGCTATATCCATAAGATAATACAAGCGATGTTCCGCAATCAAAATTGTTTTTCCCTGTTTCTTTATAAGTCGCAAATGTCTTCGTAAATCCTCAATGGCGTCCATATCTAAGTTAGAAGATGGCTCATCCAAAAGATATATATCCGGGTTCATAGCATAAACTGACGCAAAAGCAATTTTTTGTTTTTCGCCTCCAGACAATTCATGCAGGGAACGATTGCGTAAGTTCCGAATCCCTAATTCTTCTATTGTTGTATTAACACGCTCTCTTAATTCTTTTAGTGGTTTGGCTTCATTTTCAAGACCAAAAGCGATTTCACTATCACTGTCAACATTGAAAAACTGTGTCCGTGGATTTTGAAATACAGAGCCGATGTGTTCTGCTAATTCATACATAGGAAAATCATTTACACTTTTATGATCTACCAATACATCACCTTCCAAATCTCCAGAATAGAACCGGGGAATTAGTCCGTTAATTAAACGTGTAATGGTAGTTTTTCCACATCCACTGCACCCACAAAGTAAAATACATTCTCCATTTTGTATGGTGAGGTTTATATTATGCAATCCACCATTTACCTGACTGGAATAGTTAAAGGTAATGTTCTTTAACTCAATCACAGAAACACCCCCTTACAAAACTGTCCGGCCAGAAACATTGCAAAAAAACATAAGAATACAATTAAATCACCGATACCAAAACGTACTTGTACCAAAGAGGTTCGCGGTTTGGGATTTTCAATCCCGCGTGTGACCGATGCTATTGTTAGTTCATCTGCTGTTTTAGAAGCTGCCATCATTAGAGGCACATAGATACATTCGATGGTCATACCGGGATGTTTCAAAAAACTTTTTAATGACGGCGAAACATCCCGCATTTTCATAGCGTCTTTAATGAAACGCCAATCTTCCCGTATCGTCGGCATATAGCGCAGCATAACAGCAATCGGCACAACAATTTTTCTGGAAATATGGCTGCGATTCATCGCCGAAAGAAATTCTCCGATTTTTGTTGTGGAAAGAATAATTCCTGACAGAAAACCGCAAGGATACACCTTATGTACCAATCCGAAAAATGCCACCAACATGACTTGCACTGAACCATGAAGCCGCATAGTTGCAAGTGTCAGAAAGTAAAAAAACATATACACAATCATGCCGATAAGAGCATAACGAATTCTTCCACTTACAAGACCAAACACAGCAACCAAACCGACTAAAAGGATTTCATAAAACAACGAGGGAGCCATAGCCGCAGCTAACACGCATAAAAGTAAAAGTACAATTTTGGTACGCGGGTCTATCCATAAGCCGGAACGTACCTTTTTGCCACTCATGCGGTAATCCCTGCCTTTTCAAACTGTTTTTTCAAGAGCTTGCGTCCAATTAAACCGCTGACAATAGCAATCACAACTGTTCCGAGGAGAATAACGGGCAGCATACCAATCGGAGCTGAATTAGCCATAATATCAATGTATTCCTGTGAAGTCCCTTTTTCTAACATGATCTGCGCCCAAGCCGTAGGATTGATTGAATAAGCAAGAAACACGCCAGCAGGCCCAAGACAGAACAAGGCAAACGCTGCAATATTCCATTTGGTATTTTTATAGCTGCGCATACCGGCTACAAGGTCGGCTACAATGCCCATCACGATATACCCCAAGTCCATCGCCCAGTGCATACCGAATACAAACCATATAACACCGTTTATAATTCCACAAATTGCGATGTTTCCACGTTTCGGCACCTTTGCTACCATTAGCAAAAATACAGGGCCACAGAGTAGTGCAATTCCCAACGGTTGATAGAATGTAAGTGCTGGGTTTGGTGCAAATGGTAAAGAACCTATTAACTCAAAAACAAAGAATAATGCGTTAAAAATACCAATTGTGACCAAATCTTTTACTGTAAGACCTTTCTTGTTCAGATAGGACGACTGTTGATTTGACATTTGTTTTTCCTCCTTTTTTTAAGCGTCAGCTTGACGCTTAGCATATAACGTGTTATTATAAGGTTAGGTGTCGCTAACCACATAAAACAGCATACTCCACGATACTCGTTCTTACAATACTTTAGAGAAACATTCGTGCAATCAGGGTATAAGTTCGTGTAATCGTGGCATAAACAAAGTGGAGGCGAAAAAATGAGCAACATCGTTGATTTTTATAAAGAGCAATTTGCTGAAAAAGGATTTATCCTTGATACAGAAAATCACACTTATTGTGGTATCGGCTCTACATGGAAGTTCTCTGATGAGATAGGCGGCGGATATTTTTGGCTTTATTCCGTAAAGGACTTGTACAGTATTAGAATTCACGATTTCTTTTTTCATAAAGATACGATTATGGAATTTTCATGGCCTGAATGTTTAAGTATTGACCAATATGAATCTGTTTCAGGGGAAGAACTTTCCCCATATCGTCGGTTGGAAGCAGGAAGTGTCAAAAGTTTCATTGGGGGATATAAGCCCTATAAAGTTTTGATTCATAAAAAGATCCCTGTTCGTTCTATTGGAATTGAAATTATGCCAGCTTATTATGAAGACTATCTCCAAAAACAATATTCCGGTGAATACGCAAGTCCTCAAGAGGCTTTTGCTGCGGTCGGACAAACAATGAATTTTCCGAAAATGTCAATGTTATTGAAGCAGGTGAAAGACTATCGTGGAGAAGGAATGGCAGCAAGTCTGTTCTACGAGGGAAAAGTAGCCGAAGCGATTGCGCTTACAGTAGAATGGAATAAGCGTAATTTGGAAAGGCAGGAAGTAGAACGGCGTCTATCCTCGAAGGATATTGAGGAGTTAAAAACGATAACTTTATTTCTAAACGATCACTATGCACAAGATGTTACTATTGAGGAATTAACTAAAATTGCCTGCATGGGAGCTACCAAACTGCAATCTACATTCAAACAATACAATGGTTGCACAATTACAGAGTATATTCAACAACGACGCATGAGCCAAGCTGAATATTTGTTAGCACATACTGACCTTAATGTCGGGCAGGTTGCAATAACTGTTGGATATACAAAGGCCAGCCGATTTGCAGAATTGTTTCGTAAGAGTACAGGCATTTTACCTGCGGAATACAGAAAAATGGCACAAAAATAATCTATGTACCCAGCCGCTTGCAAACACAAGCGGCTGGTTCCTTTTTTGGCCGGTTAAAAAGCTGGTACGCCGTACCCGTAAATCTCGTAATATCCGATAGGATAGCTGTTCTGGCGGCACTCGTCGCCGGAATTGCCTTCTACCGTGTAGACGCGGCCATCCTCGACCTTTTGAACGATACCCACATGGTCGGGTAGCCCGTCCTGTCCGCTTTCATCATCCCAGTCAAAAAAGATAATGTCACCGGGGCGCGGTTCGTAGCTGTTGTCCTGCCAAAGCCCGCGCTCCTTGAACCAATCAGAGCCTTGAATACAGCCCGCGAACTTCGGGATAATACCGTTTTCGATATACCCACACTCGTTCGCGCACCACGAAACGAAACACGCGCACCATTCAACGCGCCCGGAAAAACCATACCACGACCAATAAGGCTCTCCGCCGATATTCCCGATCTGCGAAAGCGCCACCGAAACGATTTCCCCATCGCCGCCGGTAATCCCATACAACACGCTCGTCCAAAGGGAATTGTTTTCGTCGGCCAGCAATTCGGCAAGCTGCTCTTTCTGATCCTCGCTGAAGCCATATTGCGCCGCCATCTCGTCGGCGGTTTTGTGGCTGACGGTAATATATAAATAGGTTTGGGTAACGGTCACTTCCGTTTCCACGATATTCCCATTCCCGTCGTCGCTTTCCTGAATCACCGTTTCCGTTTTGGTATCAGTGCTGGAAGATATGGCGTTCATCTCCCAAAATATATCGGTAAGAATTTGTTTTTTAGAATCGTCCATCGTGGCGACTTCCTGCGCGTTGTCCGGGTCGTTGGTGGTTTTCACCGCATAAACCGCAAGCACCTCTTTCCAGACTGCGCGGGAGCCGGACATCTCCAGCACATCATAGGTGTGGGAAGCCTTGGCTTCGTCCAGTTTGTCTTGGTACTCGGTATTGATTTCCTGCACAACGCCCTGCATGGTCATGCCGCTTCCGCTGTCCTCACTGGAAAAGAAAATCCCAAAGCAGGAGCCGATAATCATGGCGATCAGGCAGATAATGATAATCACCAAAACAGCGATCCAGCCCCCGGCTGCAATGGCGGCAATCAGCGCCTTTGTCCCGGCGATGATCGCTTTCACCGCCAGCGCGATTGCCTTGGCAACAGCCTTTGCTGTAACTGCCGCAGCTTTAGCGGCAGCGCGGGCGGCATGAGCCGCAGCCCTTGCCGCCCGTGCGGTAGCCTGCGCTGTTTTCTGCGCTGCCTTTGCTGCCTGTTGGGTGGTCTTGATCGTGGTCTTGGCGGTGCGCTCTGCGGTTTTTACCGTTTTCCGGGCAGTCTTTACCGTCCCTTTGGCGGTGGATTTTGCAGTCTGCTTGATGGTTTTGCCGCCCCGGTCTACGGTTTTAATGGTTTTCTTGGCGTTGCCGGTGGTGCGCCGGATACTTTCAGCCGCCTTGCGCTGCGCCTGTTTTTTGGGCTGGTTGACTGCCCGTTTTTCAAAGAAATCCTTTGCTTTGGAAATATTCTCTTTGGTGGTCTTTACACCTTTGCGGCCTTGCCGGTCAAATTCACGCACAGCTTTCTGTGCTGAATCCAAACCACTGGAAACGCGGCCAGCCGCGTATTCTTCGGGCGAACCCTCCTGCGGCACGGCGCTGTGTTCCGCTTTTTCCTTGGTGCGGATATAGGCGTTTTTCATTCGCTGTGCGGCAGTAGCCGATTTGTCAATGGCTTTTACCGTCCCTTTGGCAACGTCCTTCACCTTAATATCCGGCATTTATCTCACCTCCAGTCTGCGCTGCGCTAATTCCTCCTTTAATGCGGAAAAGAAAGCACGGGTGCGAAGTTTTCCGCCCCGTGCTTCCCACTCCTTTTCAAACTCAAACCGCCATGCCAGTTCCCGGACAGAATAATCCTTGCGGAATTGCCGCCATGTGGATTCGTCCCACACTTGAAGCTGCTTCCATAAATCCGGAAAATGCTCGTATAGGCTTCTCAATCCTTTTAATCCCTGCAAGGGGCAGCACCAGCAGGAAACGCGGTCAAACAATTCATATAAACCACCCCAAGAAAAGCCCCGCTCATAGCAGTAGGCAAGGCAGTCCTGTTCCGTCATGCCCCATTCTACAAGCGGGTAGCGTTTTTCTTTTATTCGTTCCGTTTCATCGGCGGCAACGCCAACATATTCAATCAGGGTATACCTTTCTCGCAGCTTTTTTAGATAGTCGTTGATAATACGGATTTTCAGCATTCCTGTACACCATCGGTTACGCGGCCCCGGCCAGCTCATACCGTCGAATTGATCCAGCAACGGATTTTTTCGTTTCGGGTGATACTCAAAGAAGTAATACTCGAAATCGCGGGGCGCTTTTAGCCGGGTAATCTCTTTGCCGGTGTAATCCTCCAACCGATTTAGATGGTCGTACATCTGTGGGAATTCAAGCCCGGTGTCACAGTATAGAATTAAATCTACAGGCCGATTTTCTTCTAACAGCCGCAATAGCATAGCTGTCGAATCTTTCCCGCCCGAGAGAGAAACGATATATTTCTCAGGCTTCATTCCTGTCCACCTCCACCGGAGGGGAGGAAATCTTTTTTGCCACGACGACCATCCGCCCGTTGGTCTGCGAATATTCACAAGTGGAAAGCGTAATCAGCTTGTCGCCATACGCGGCGGAAGCGCCGGTATCGTATAGCGAAAGCTCCTTGCACTTGGCAACATACTCGTCAAAGGCGGCTTCGCTCTCCGCATTGACAAAATGGTAATACTTAAAGCCGGATTCTGAGTAGGCCACCGTCTTAAAGGCCGCAATTACCTCGTATTCGCCATAACCGCCCAGCGTGTCAAAATAAATCGTCTTATGCTCCCGGTACAAATCCTCGTCCGCATATTTGCACAGGTCGGAAAACATACTGCCATTGTTCATGTGATGTCCGTAAAGCACCATATTGTCGGAAATATCCGCGTCGCAGTTTTCCGCCGCGTAGGGAACGCCATAGTTGCTATACGATTTGTCAAAAGCGTGTTTCAGGTAGAAATCGGGGTCGTCCTTGGTCTGCATGACGGGATAATCAATCCGTGTTCCGGGAATGGAAATCCAGCCGATCAGGTCGTCGTTCTGTGCGAACACCTCCGCATACTTTTCAAAGGCGGTCATTTCCGGCTCTGCGGCTTCCGCGTTTTCCGGCTCCTCTGGCGCGGAATCCTCGACGACCAGCGCGGCCACCTGTTCAAAGGCTTCGGCGCTCTGCTTCTGGTCGTGGTATTCCCGGAACAGCATAATGCCGGAGAAAAGGAAAAGGGCGGCGCAAAACGCCGCCCCCGCAATCATCAATTTTCTTTTCATGGATATAGCCCTCCTGCTTTACCGCGCCTGTTCCTTGGAAACGGGCACTTTGGCTTTTTCAGAATGTTCGGTTTTAAGCTGGCGCAGTTCGGATTTGACCGATTGTTTCTGTTCCTCCGGCTCCTTGCCGCGCTGCGCCTTTTCCATCAGCTTATCCGCACCGCGCGCCATTTTGGAAAACGCAGTGCCGCAGGATTCAAGAACGCCCCGCAGTTTGGCAAGCACGCCCTTATTCGCTTCCAGAATCCCGTTCTGCTTTGCTGGTCTGCCCAAAAAGGCGCGTCCGGCGTTTTTCATGTGTCCGCCCACTTCGTGAAGTTCCTTGCGGATCACGTCAATCTGCCCGGCGTACTGGCGCATAGACTGCGCCGTATGGGAAAAGCCGCTTTTGATTTTGGAAAGGGCGGCGGGAATCCGCATACTCTCCACAGCCTGTACCAGCGCCGATTTGCCTTTTTCCTTAAAGGCTTTCACCGCCGCCCCAGCGGATTCCACCACCTTGCCCTTGGCCACGGAAACCATTGTCCCGACCTGTAGGATTTTATCCTCCGCTTTGGTAACGATTTTGGCACACTTGGCGCGGATTCCCTTGTCATGCAGAAGATTTACCTCCGCGTGCATTTCCTGAATCTCGTTCATCATCACAGACAGGTTGTATTCCATGCTCTCGATATATCCCACAAGGGATTGCACGTCCTCTTTCTGCTTGTGCAGCCCGTTTTTCTCCAGCACCTCGTACAAATCTATGATCTGCGGGTGGACGTTCAAACTAATTGTTTGCGTTTCCATTTACAGCACCTCCAAATACACCCTCACCGGGCTTGGTCGTCATAAGCTGATATAATTTCGTGTTCTTGGGGAATCGGTTGATAAAGGGGACAAGGGCGCTGCCATACTTGATAAGGCCGCAGCCCGCGTCCGCATTGGTAACATAGCTCATCTGCTCATCGGAAATATTCAGCAGCTTTGCCAGCTTCGCACGGTCAGACGCTGCCTGATTGAGCATGACCACAAACTCCGAGTTGGAAAGCATGGTGCTGGCCTGCACCGAATCCAAAAGGTACTCCACATTCTGCGTGATTGCAGTTGGATATGCGCCGCGCTTTCTAAACTGTCGCCACGCGGAATTGAAGAAAATGCCGCTTTGCTCGTTCTCAAATACCACATGGAATTCATCAATAAAAACGTGGGTGCGCTTGCCCTTTTTCCAGTTGAGGGTAACGCGGTTGAGAATCGTATCGGTGATAACCAACAGGCCGGTGGGCTTTAACTGTGCGCCGAGGCTGCGGATGTCAAATACCACAATCCGCTTATCCAAATCCACGGTGCTCTCGTGACCGAAGATGTCAAGGGAACCTTTGGTGAACAGTTCCAGCGAAAGGGCGATTTCCTTTGCCTTGTCCTCCGGCTGTTCCAGAATCTTGTCCCGCAGATCGCACAGGGTCGCAACCGTGCCCTTCTGCTGCGCTTCCTGATACACCAGCGCGGTGCAGCGGTCAATGATGGATTTCTGCTGCGGCCCCACGCCGTTTTTATCAATCTGCTCCACCAGCGACATGACAAACTGCGATTTTTCCACAATGGGGTTGTTCTCGCCATACCCGTCCACCATATACATGGCGTTCAGCCGGTCTTTTCCGCCCGCCGCCATACGGATAATGGTGGAAATATCGCCGCCCAGCGCCTGCACAAGCGGGGCAAATTCGCCCTCCGGATCGCAGATTAAAATATCATCGTCGGTGTTCAGGATTAAAAAGGTGATAAGCTCTTTCGCACAAAATGATTTTCCCGATCCGGGAACACCAAGCAAAAAGGCCGACTGGTTCAGGAGATTCGCCTTGTTGCACATGATAAGGTTGTGGGAAATGGCGTTCTCCCCGTAGTAAATCCCGCCGCTGTCCCGGATTTCCTGAACCTTGAACGGAATAAATACCGCAAGGGATTCGGTAGTGAGGGTGCGGAACGCATTGATTTTCCGCGCACCGATGGGGAGCACGGTATTCAGCCCGTCAAGCTGCTGGAACTTGAGGGTGGCAAGCTGGCACATATGCTTGCGGGCAACCGAAAGCACCGCCTCCGTGTCGCTGTCAAGCTGCTCCTTGCTGTCGGCGCAAAGCACCATTGTAATCAAGCCGAACATCATGCGCTGGTCGCGGGTGGTAAGGTCGTCTAAAAACTCCTTGGATTCCTTGCGCTGCAATTCCATGTCGTAGGGGATCACCGCCGAAAAGTTATTGTTGGCGTTCTGGCGGCGCTGCCAGTTGGTAATGTTCGTTTCCACTCCCAACAACCTGTTCTCGACCTCCCGCACCGCTTCATCGGTGGGGACGGGAACCACATCAATCGACAACATCATATTGCGGTTAAAATCCGTGAGTTCCGTCACCATGCTGTCCTTGATATACGAAGCATAATCTTTAAGGAACAGCACCCGGCAAAACTTTTCGCCCAGCTTCAGATAGTCGCTGTTTTTCTCAATGGAGTCCGGGCAGATATAGTCGCGGAAATCATGCCCTTTTTTCATCATATCCTGCGGGTCAAAGTGGAAAGCAGCTTCCTCGCCCTGCCGGTAGAAGTCGTGGAGGACGCGCAGCTTTTCCTCCGCGTCCAGTTCGGTGCATTTGGAACCGAGGGCGGAGAAATGGGAAATGAGGTCGGCTCCCACGCGGGCAAAATACGCCCGGGCTTCCTCAATATCCTTTTTCACTACCGATATGGTGAGGTATTTTTCCTGCACAATCCCATTCGCGCCGGTGGCTTTGTCCAGCAGCATTTGGTTGTATTCCCTGCGGTATTCGTCCCGGAAGTCGCCGCGCAGGGGCATGAGGATAGACTGCTCAAAATTAGCTTTATTCAAGCGCCGGTTGTTGATGGTGATTTTGGTGGTCGCGCCGGAGTCAAGGCTGTTGAGCAGTTCGGAATAGGTTAAAAACATACTCTCCTTATCCTCGCGGCTGGCGACAAGGTAATTGATGTCGGTAAACTTATACGTCTTGGCAAACTTTCCGCCAGTCATAAAAATACCGTCCTTCCAGATTCGGCGGACGGGGATCACGTCTTGCACTTTCCGGGGGACGGTGTATCGTTCCTTATCCTGTTTCAAAAGGTTTTTCAGGGTTTTAATCATGCTTTGCCTCCTTTTTCGCGCCCTTGCGCTTTTTCCTGCTGCGCCCTGCCGGTGCGCCGCCCTTTTCGCGGCTTTCAATGGTATCTTTCAGGGCTTCGTAGTACAGGTTTGAGGATTCAAACCGGATTTCTTTCGGCTCGATGATTTCGGAGCGCAGCCACGCCCAGATAAATTGTTCGGCGGTCATCCCGTGGTAGGTGATGAAGCCCAGCACCGCAAAGGGGGCAGCGCCGAGAATACACATCCACGAAAGGGTTTCAATCCCGAAGTACGGGCGCAGGATAAAATAAAGGCCCACAGCTACGCCGCAGGCCAGAACAGAAAAGATAAACTGCCGCATACTCAAACCGAAAAACATGGATTCGGTATAGTTGCGGATTTCACGGTTGATTTTGACTTCCAATAGAGGTTTCCTCCTTTACTCGGTATTCCCGCGCCAATGTCTGCAAGCGTTCTTTCAGGCAGCAGCAGGATTCTACCATACAGCCCCTGCGTTTACCGCCATAATAAAGGCAGTATTCACAGGCGCAATCTTTTACGGTATAGCCGGTAAACCGGCCATAAATTCTTGTATTCGGCCCCATAGCTTCAACGCTCCCTGTCGCGCTTCTTTTTCTGCTGCCGGTTGCCGATCTCGCCGGGGGCAAGATACAGCTTCCCGTCATGCTCGGCGGTGTGGGTGGGGTAGCCCATAATTTTCAAGGCTTTCTGCACCTGAAGCGTGTGTTCCGGCTTCGGCTGGCAGACGCCGATGTGCAGATACATTTGGAAATCGTCATACCAAGGCTGGTTTTCAAAATTATCCGCACGGAAAAACGGGTCTTCCGTAATCTCCGTAAGCGGCTTGTTCAGAATGTCGTCCATACAGCGCCCTCCTTTATAAGCCCATCATTTCGCGTACAATCCTGTCGGCCATTTTTACGCTGCCAACGAGGATTAACATATTAAAGACCAGTTCGCCCACATATGACCAAACCTGCGTCACCGCCGCCGCGTTGGGGTCAACTGCCGGTGGAGAAGCGGCGAACAGGGAAAAGATAATGCAGGCAAGCACGATAATCGCGCCCTCCAAGCAAACCGCCGCATAGGACTTGATAAAACTTTTGCCGACGTTCTGTGATGGTTCCCCCGCAAAAGCGGAGAGAGGGACGGGGGCGATAGCGGTATAAAGATATAATTTGAAAAAACGCCCATACACGGTCATAATCATGATAAAAGACAAAACCGTGATGAATAAGCCTCCGATCAGCGTCACCGCCCACAGGGGGATGGATTCAAAGAAGCCGCAGCTTTCGATGGCGTCAATGATTTCCTGCGGCAAGACGGTTTGCTGCGCCGAGCCGAAGCCCGCCGCATTCATTATGGTGCTGACAAGCCCCTGCACGATTTCAAACAGCGCCATCATAAGCTGCAAGCCATAGGTGACAACGCCTTTGGCAAGCGCGAAGCGGATAAATAATTTCAGAGCGTGTTCCGGCTTTTTCAATTCGGCAAAACTCCCGCACGTTTTCACAACGCCTACGACAAAGAACAGCACTAAAAGCGCAAGGCCGATGGCCTGTACCGCACCGTGGATATTCACGATCACCGACCATATCGTCCCGCCTTTGAATTGCTGCGGGGATTGGGTAATGAGCTGCCAGATTTCCGCTAATTTTTCATTCCATGTGTTGAGAGCGTTTTCCAAGTTTTGTACGACCCAGTTATCACTCAAATCAATACCTCCTTTCGGGCAGAATCAGGGACGGGCCGCAGCCAGCCCGCCCCCAAACTGCCAAATCGAATCAGCCCGTGATAAGGGTCAAAATCTCTTTTGCAAACGTAATGATGACGCCGCCGGCCAAGGTGAGGAAACCGTTGGCGCGCTGGCTTGGGTCATGGCTTTTCAGCGAAAGGCCGATCTGCACAATGCCGAAGCCGAGCAGGATAAGGCCGATGGCGCGGATCAGTCCAAAAATAAAATCGGAAAGGTTGTTGACGACGGTGAGGGGGTCGCTGGCTGCAAAGGCGGTGGTGGTAAAGCAGCAGGCCATCAGCACTACCGCCGCATAAGCGGCAAAAGCGCGTTTGCTTTTTCTGCCCATCGGCAGCCTGCGGGTTTCCTTGTCGTTCTTCTTATCCCAAAGTTTCATGTTGCTCGTCCTCCTTTTTGATGTGGAAAATCGCTGCAATATCCTCGTCGGAGAGGATTGCAAGGTCAGTTGTTGAAAACGGTTCCTGTGAATCCTGCGGGAGATTTCCCCCTGCCATGGAAAGAGAGGCAACCGCATTTTCGGTTCCCCCGTGTTGGTAGGGCTTTCCTTTCCCGTCCGTGGTATATTTCACATAAGGGTGCTTTAGCAGGTCGTATTTCTCGTCGATCAACGGGCGTTCGCCGCGAATAAAAAGAAGCGCGTAGCGGTTATCCAGCATACGCACTTCATCCGGCGTCATCAGTTCACGACCTGTAAGCTGGTTGTTGGTGGAATAGCTGCCGGAATGACCGGTGCTTTTACCATAAGTGTCCAGCCAAAGGGTGGATTTTCCAAGATAGCTTTCGGAAATCAGCTTATGAGTGCTGGTTTCATTTCCTCCAAGGTAGAGAAATTCATCGCAGTTGCCCATGATGGATTCCCATTGCTTTTCATACAGCGCCTTTAGCTGAGCGATGTTCTGAATGATAATGGAAACCGAAATGTTCCGGCTCCGCATGGTGGCCAGCAGCTTGTCGAAATCGTCCGGCAAGCTGA
>ERZ826242.1273-NODE-1273-length-28615-cov-4.933789_pt1 | contig 28615 bp, 23 predicted proteins | sample MGYA00519871_ERZ826242 | MGnify/ENA primary metagenome ERZ826242 (study PRJEB31778, sample SAMEA3449226) | human gut metagenome | biome: human gut; feature: human-associated habitat; material: faeces | place: United Kingdom | collected 2010/2012 ...
TGACTATATAGTAGAATATTTAACAGGAAAAGTAAAGCTATGGAATATTACAACAACTATTAGAATAACTAACAGATAAGTGAGGCGATTTGAGTGGCTGCATTTGAAGTCGGGCTTTTCTCATAAATCACCGTAAATTTATGCAGCACCCACCAAACCCTTGCGGCACAAGGGCTTGAAGATTGACGGCCTGATAACTCTGACGCCAAAGGCCGCTGGTGAGCTTATCCTTGTGTGGGGCATCCATCCGGAGGTACCAAAAACCGTCTCAAGCGATACGCTTGAGACGGTTTTACTTCCTGAAGGTTATGAAAATTGAAGCATGGATTGACCGCTGTTACGTTATGCCATACTTCAAATGTGAAATACATTCACCAGAAACAGTATGGCCAGGCCGTAATAGGTCACCACGGCCACCAGGTCGTTGACGGTGGTGATCAGCGGGCCGGAGGCCACTGCGGGGTCGATGTGGATCTTGTGGAACAGCATGGGGATCAGCGTCCCCACCAGGCTGGAGATCACCATAGCGACCACCAGCGACACACCTACGCATCCGGAGATCAGGAACGCGGACAGCCACACATAGCCCTTGCACAGATGAATGTAGATACCCAGAAAAGCAAGCGCCATCAGTCCAAGGCACCCGCCGTTGAGCAGGCCGACCCGCATCTCCTTGCCCAGCAGAGCAAGCTTATCCTTCGTACTGAGATTTTCGTCCATCAGTACGCGGATGGTCACGGCCAGCGACTGGGTGCCCACATTGCCCGCCATGTCCAGCACCAACGACTGGAAGCAGATGACGATGGGCAGCGCGGCAACAACGGATTCAAAAACACCGACCACGGAGGAAACACCCATGCCCAAAAACAACAGTGCGATAAGCCAAGGCAGACGCTTTTTCATGCTGACGATGGCGGGCTCCCGCAGATCCTCCTCCGAGGTCAGGCCGCCCAGCTTGGCGTAGTCGTCGCCCATGGCGTCGTCCACCAGTTCCACCAGATCCTGCGCAGTGAGGATACCGGCAATTTTTCCGTCCTCTGTCAGCACCGGCAGAGAATCCTCTTCGTACTCCGCGATTCGGTCGATGCAGTCCTCCACCTTTTCGTGGGCGAGAACGTAGGGATAGCTGCGGCGGATGATGCCCTCCAGCGGATCGTTTTCCCGTGCGATGATCAGATCCTTCAGGTCGATGGCACCGGAGAATACGCCGTTTTCGTCCACCACGTACAGCGTGGAAATATTGTCATGTTCACCGGCCTGCCGTACCAGCTCGCTCATGGCGCCGCGAATGGTCAGCGTATCCGGTATGCAGACGAAATTGCCGCTCATGCGGCTGCCGATCTCCGCCTCGTGAAAGGCCAGCAGACGCCGGACGTCGTTCCGGGTGTCGTTGTCCAGATGGGCGGCGATGGCCTGCTTCTTTTCTGCCGGAAGCTCCCGCAAAATGTCCAGCGCGTCCCCGGCGTCCATACCGGCGACCACCTGCGCCGCCAGCGGTTCCGGCAGCTCGGTCAGACAGCGGGTGGCATCGTCCAGATAGGGAAAGACCTCCGCCAGAGCCTGGGCGTCCAGTAAGTGAAACAGTCTCTGCCGTTCCGTGTCTGTCAGCAAAGCGATGGCCTTTGCCACATCCCGCGGGTGGTAGCCCTTCAGCAGCGACCGAAGGTTATTTTCGCTTTTCGCGGCGCGGATGACCACCGCGATCTCCTGGGTAAAATCCTTTTTTACAATCCTGTTCATCATGACTGTGTCCTCCTTCAGCACTGAAAATAGGCGCAAAAATGCACCGCCTCAGAGATAGTTGCCACAGCAAGACGCCTCTGGTGCGGTGCGGGAGGACACGGTGAATCAGGATGTGATCAGTCCATGCCCATGGACGACCGCATCCGACTTCCGTATTTCCGCGTACCGCATATCCGGCTCCGTCTGCTACTTCCGCAGCTATCCATGAACATTCACCTCCGTTGATGATAATAGGCCATCTCTGACCCGCGGCTTATGATAGCAGAGTTGTCCGGATATGTCAATCGCTTTTTTGCACGGCTTTTGCCGGGGTGCTGATCCTGGAGATGTCACAGGGGCAGTGCTCCAATCTTGGCACGGTGTTCTTTGCCGCCGGGGTCAGTGTCATGATGGTGCTGGACGTGGCACTGGGATAATAGCATACAACAAGGACTGACACGCATTGCGTGTCAGTCCTTGCATATATGAGATTATAGGGGAAAATCCGAATCGTTACCGCAGCACGGTGCCGTCGGCCAGGGTGATGGTATAGCCGTTGAAGTTGATGGTGCCGCTGTTGGTCAGGCTGGTGATGACGCAGTCACCGGTCAGCGTCCAGGTGCAGCCACTCTCGATGGTGACCACGGCGTTATTGCTGACCGCTGTGCCGCCCTGGGCGTTGTCCACGATGTTGACGGTGCCGGTGAAGCTGCTGCCATTGGTCAGCTTCATATTCAGCGTGGAGATGGTGTCCACCACGATATCGCCATTCAGGGTCTGGCCGTCGGCGGTAAACTCCACCTGTGCGCCGTTGCTGCCCGCGGTGCCCCAGCCGTGGCTGGCGGAGTTGCCCACCACCCGCAGCAGCGCGCCGTCGGCGTTCTCATTTTGGATGGTCACGCCGCTGAGGGTCAGCACACAGTGGGTATTGGTGACGTAGATCATGTCGCCGTTCTTGCTGGTCAGCGTGCCGCCGGTCATGGAGAAGGTGGAGGTACCCACATCCGCGTCGCCGCTCATGGACTGATAGATCATCACATTGTGGACGTTCTCCTCGGAGCTGCTGCCCTTGGTGTCGCTCATGTTGCCGGTAACGGTGCAGTTCTCCAGCGTGATGGCGTTCTTGCCCTCAATTACCAGCGCCTCGGAGTTGTTGGCGGTCAGGAAAGCGTTCTTCACAGTAATGTCGGCGGTGGAGTACACGGCGGGGGAGTTGTAGCCGTTGGACACATAGCTGCCGCCGTCCACATTGACGGTACCGCCGCCCCGGTCGGAACGGATGGCCGCCGAGGAATTGCCGGAGGTGCTGACCACCAGGTTTGTGGCGTTGGTGGTACCGCCGCCGGTGGTCTGGATGCCGCCGGAGTTGTCGGCAGTGGTGGTGATCATGGATTCCGAGATGTTGACGGTGGTGCCGGTGCCGTAGCTGAACACGCCGTTGCCGTTCTGGGCCGAGGAGGTGACCGTGGCGTTGGTGATAGTCACATTCGCCCCGTTGGTGGCCAGCAGCGCGGCGTTGACGCCGTAGAAGTCGCCGTTCTCCGTGTTGGAGGTGGCCCCGGCGCTCTTGTCCACCGTGATGCCATCCAGCGTCACCGTGGCGCCGTCCACCCGCAGGGCATTCTCATCGTCGCCGGTGGAGGTATAGGTGACGTCGGTATAGGTGCCGCTTTCGCTGATGGTGTTGGCGCTGCTGCCCTGGGTTACCTGACTGCTTCCGCCGAAGCCGCCGCTCTTGCCGCCGGAGACGATCTCCACGGTGGCGGCGCTGCCGCTGCCGTCAAAGGTCACCTGCACCACGTCGTCCACGGACAGTTCGGTGGCGGAGACGGTCTCGCCGTTTTTCACGATGGCGGCGTCGGTGATGTCGATGGTCAGCGTCTCGCCGCTCTCGGTGAAGCTGCTGCCGCCCATGCTGCCCTCCGGCATCTCGGGCGGCTGACTGTCATTAGACTGGCTGCTGTCGCCATCCGGCTTTTCCGGCGGGGTGCCGGTGGACTGATCGCCGGTCTGTCCGTCGCTGGGCATCTCCGGCGGCTGCTGGCTGTCACTGCCGAGTGCAGCGTTCTCTGTCAGTTTGCCTAGTGCCAGCGTTACGGATGTGCCCTCCAGCGTGGTGACCTTTCCGGTGACGGTCTGACCTGCGTAAGTGGTATCCGCCTTTGCGCCGCAGGCCGCCAGCGACAGCAGCATAGCGCCTGCGCATAAAATGGATACGAGCTTTTTCATGAAAATGACCTCCTTTGTCATGTATGGTTATGGAGAAAAAGGAAACAGCTTTGCTTCTCTTGCTGTGGCGGTATCATACCGCCGCTTCCTAAAGCGGACTTAAAGAGAAAAAAGTTTTTTTGCGCAAGTGTCGTTTCTTTTCCATGTAACATTTTTTGCCCCGTTCAAAATTTTACTTGCAAATCCGTTCAGGATACGGTAAACTTATCCAGAAATTTGATTTTCCCCACCGGCGTATGGCACTTTGCCGCCCGGCGTTCTTTTTTGAACGGCGGTTAGCCACAACTAACCGCAAAAGGGGAGGCTATTGCCGCCATGTTTTCGGCAGCCACTTTCCACCGGAAGCTGCGCTGCCGTTTTTACCCTCGTGTAGTTAGCGATGACTAACTGGGGCGTGTCTGCTCCGCCCAGACAATCCGTAAAGGAGGTGACGCCCGCCGTCCCGGCATACCCCCGTATCCCCGCGCAATGAAGAATGAAAAGAGAAAGGATCATTACCCCACATGAAGAAAAGACTGCTTTCCGTACTGCTGACCGTGGTCATGGTGCTCTCGCTGCTCCCGACAGCCGCCTTCGCCGTGACCGTGGACAACACCTATCAGCCTGGTACCTACACCGCCTCGGCTCCCGGTCACGACGACGCGCTCGTCACCGTGACGCTCACACTTGCACAGCGGGATGACATGGTCATCTCCAATCTGCAGGCCGACGGCAGCACCCAGACGCCCCGATTCTGGGCCATGGTCGAGGAGACCGGCCTGCTTGACAGCATCAAGAATGCCAACGGCACCACCGGCGTCGACGTCGTCTCCGGCGCGACCCAGAGCTCCCGCGCTGTCCTGAACGCCGTGGACCAGGCACTTGCCCAGGCCACCTCTGCGCTCTCCGGCTCCGGCACCGCTTCCGATCCCTACCGGATCGTGAACGCCGCGCAGCTGGCAGCTTTCGCGGCTGCCGTTGATGGCGGCAATACCTATGCGGGAGAGTATGTCGCCCTGGGAGCAAGCATCGACCTGTCCGGCATCGACAGCTGGAACCCCATCGGTGACGAAGCGAAGGACAGCGCAAATATTTTCCAGGGTACCTTCGACGGTCAGGGCTATAGCATCAGCGGTTTGACCATCAGCGCGAACGTCACCTCCGGCGAGGGCAACTATGGCTTGTTTTCCACGCTGGGCAATCAGGCTGCTGTCAAAAGCCTGAACGTCGTTGGCGCACAGGTCTCCGTGACTGGCTCTGACGCGGCCGATAGGATCCGTGCGGGCGTGATTGCGGGCTGCACTGGAAAAGCAGCGGTCTCCGGTCATGCAAACATCGGCGCCCGCATCGACAGATGCTCGGCGACCGGCAGCGCTTCAGCAATCTCCACCAACGATAAGATGCCCTATGCAGGCGGCATTGCGGGTATGGGCGATATCGGCACCGCCATCACCAACTGCTGGACAGACGTGGATGTCTCCGGCGTCACCGACACCAACAATGTCTACGCCGGTGCGCTCTACGGCATGGATAACCGCGTGACCACCGTCAACTGCTACACTCTGGGCAATGTCACCGGCTTCTCCACCAATCCCAGCAAGGTCTATCTGGGCGGTCTCGCCGGTCAGGGCGGCGGCATCCACCTCAACTGCTACTCCGCCGGTGACGTCGTCTCCCGGCAGGTGACCGGCGACGTGGGTATCCTCAACGGCCGTTCCGCCGGTATCTCCGTCCAGTACAACAGCTACTTCAACACCGACGCCATCCTGAAGCAGGGCGACACCGTCATCGCACCCGCCAAGGCGGTCGGCACCATCACCACCAATGCCGTAGAGACCAATGTCATCGGCAAGACGGCGGCGGAGCTGAAGAGCGAGGCATTTGCGGCCCAGCTCAACAGCAATATCACCGCCTCCAGCCTCAACGCGGCCATCGACGAGATCCTCAAGTCTCTCGCCGGACAGGACGGCCGCGGCTATACCCAGCAGAACTATTACGAGGGGAACAAGCTGCTCTCCTGGACCGTGAAGGACAACACCGTTGTCTTTGGCTCCGAGCCCGTTAAGGCGGTGAACGATATGATCGGCGCACTGCCGGCGAGCGTGACCTACAACGACTATCGGCAGCACATGGGCGCCGTGGCCGCGGCCCGTGCCGCCTACAACGCGCTGAGCAAGGAGCAGCAGAAGCTGGTTGATACGACAGAGCTGGAGAAGCTGGGAGCCGCGATCGCCCAGTTCCAGGCTGTCGACGACGTGAGGGACAAGCTGAACGACCTGCCCGGCGCGGGAGATCTGACCATCAACGATCAGGAGGCCGTCAAGGCCGCTCGGGAGGCTTACGACAAGCTGACCGACGAGCAGAAGAAGTATCTGTCTGATGCGCAGGTCGACAAGATGAAGGAGCTGACCAGCCGGATGGACGAGCTCGTCAAGGAGAATCCCGCTCCCGCGCCTGCTCCCGGCGGCACCGGCAGCGGTAAGCGGCCCAGCCAGTCCAACGGCAAGGACGTGAAATCCGGCAGCACCGGCGACGCGGGCATCACCCTGTATGTGGGCACGGGCCTTGTGACCGCCATGGCCTGCGGCGCACTGGTCATGAAGCGCAGACGGAAAGAGGACTGATCCCGTCTAGCTTTGATTTTCCTCTATAGGGCAGCAGCGGAGGTGCGACGCACCTCCGCTGCTGTTTCTGCCGCAGGGAAGGGAGCTATCCCATTTTGTGCTGCGCCGCGCTTTTGGGGATGCCTGATCTCTCCTATCCTTTGATCCGCTTGCCCGGGATGTATCACAGCTCCGCCAAAAACATCCCTTCCCGCTGCAAATTGTTGTTGTAATTTCCGGCGGGAAATGGTATACTGAACATTACGAATGAGTTTGATTGCAAGGAGATACAACGCTATGCCTGAAAATAAAGAGTACATGACCCACCAGGAGGAGCTGGGCACCATCCAGATCTCCGAGGAGGTGGTGGCCTCCATCGCGTCTGCCGCCGTGCTGGAGGTGGAGGACGTCACCGGACTGATGAGCGCCAACGTGTCGGACTTCATGGGCGGCAAGAAGATGACCGCCAAGGGCATCCGGGTGGAGATGGACGGCGACGCCATCATGGTGTATGTGTTCATCACCGTGCGCTACGGCTGCACCATCGGCGAGGTGGCCAAAAAGGCACAGAACGCCGTGTACCAGGCGCTGGAGAGCACCACCGGCTATCCCGTATCCGCCGTGAACGTCCATGTGGGCGGCATCAGCTTCAACTAAACGAAGAAAAAGAGAGAGAAGAATATGACACGCAATACTGCCCGTGAGATCGCTATGCACCTGGCGTTTGAGCTGAGCTTTACCGATCTTCCCATTGGGGAGTTTCTGGATCAATACCTGTCGGAGGAGAAATTCGCCGAGCTGGCGCCGGAGTGCGACGTGTACGCGCAGCGTCCCAACGCCAGGCAGGAGACGTATATCCGCCGTCTGGTCTCCGGCGTGGCGGAGCATGCCGCCGAGCTGGATGCCTACATTGAAAAGTACGCCAAGGGCTGGCGCTTCGAGCGCATCTCCCTGGTGGCCTCGGCCATCATGCGGCTGGCCATGTACGAGATCATGTACATGCCAGACATCCCCCACGGCGTCGCCATCAACGAGGCGGTGGAGCTGACCCGCAAGTACGACGAGCCGGAGACGGCCAAGTTCGTCAACGGTATTCTGGGCAGCTTCCTGCGGCAGGAGATCAAGGAGTAAACACAGAAGGGCAGGGCAGACGCCCTGCTCTTTTCGTAGGAGGCACTATGGAGCAGCACGTTTTCAGCGTGACGGAAGTCAATCAGTATATCAAAAGCATCATCGACGGCGTGCCCCAGCTCAGCGAGCTGCTGATCCGGGGCGAGCTGTCCAACTATAAGATCTACCCCTCCGGCCACCACTACTTCACCCTGAAGGACGGCGAGAGCGCCATCCGCTGCGTCATGTTCCGGGGCAGCGCGGGGAAGCTGCGCTTCCGGCCCGAGAGCGGCATGCAGGTCATCGCCGGGGGACACATCAGCGTCTATCCCCGTGACGGCGCGTACCAGCTGTACTGTACGTCCCTGTCGGCGGACGGCATCGGCGACCTGTATGTGGCCTTCGAGCAGCTCAAAGAGAAGCTGAACCGGGAGGGCCTGTTCGACCCCGTCCATAAGAAGCCGCTGCCGCTGTACCCGCGGCGCATCGCCATCGTCACCTCGTCGGCAGGCGCGGCGGTACACGACATGATCCGCATCCTGCGGCGGCGCTATCCCATCGCCAAGGTGCTGCTGCTGCCGGTGCGGGTCCAGGGCGTAGAGGCGCCGCCGGAGATCGTGGGCGCCATCCGCTACGCCAACCGCTGGCAGTTGGCGGATGTGCTGATCGTGGGTCGGGGCGGCGGCTCCATCGAGGATCTGTGGGCCTTCAATGATGAGCGGGTGGCGCGGGCCATCTATGCCTCGGAGCTCCCGGTGATCTCCGCCGTGGGACATGAGCCGGACGTGACCATCTCCGACTTCGTGGCGGATCGCCGGGCGTCCACGCCCTCCAACGCGGCGGAGATCGCCGTGCCGGATCAGGCGGAGCTTCTGAAGCGGCTGGACAGCGCGTCGCGGGCCATGGCCCAGGGGACGCTGAACACGCTGGAAAAGGCGGACGCCCGGTGGAAGGCCCTGGCGGCCAAGCGGGTGCTGACCGATCCCATGGCGTTTATCGACGACCGGCGGATGCAGCTTGACAGCGTGCAGCAGCGCATGGGACTGACGGCCCACCGGCAGCTGGGCGCACGGCAGCAGCGGTTTGCCGCGCTGGCGGCGTCGCTGGACGCCCTCAGCCCGCTGAAGGTGCTGGGCCGGGGCTATGCCATGGCTCAGGCATCGGACGGCACGGTGCTGCGCAGCAGCGGACAGGTACAGGAAGGCGACCGGATACATGTGCAGCTGGGGCAGGGCGCGCTGGACTGCACCGTTGACCATAAGGAGGAATGACATATGGCGGCAAAAAAGACGTTTGAGGAAAACATGGCCCGGCTGGAGGAGATCGTGGGCAAGCTGGAAAAGGGCGACGCCCAGCTCAGTGACTCCCTGAAGCTGTTTGAGGAGGGCACGAAGCTGATCGCCCAGTGCCGCACGGAACTGGACAAGGCGGAGCAGCAGGTGGTCAAGCTGATGAAGGGCCCCGACGGCGCTCCCATCGAAAGTGATTTTTTAAGCGAGGAATAATATGGATTACGAAGCGAGATACCAAGAATATCAGCAGGCCATCGAGAAGTATCTGGACGGCCTGTTCACCGGCGACGTGGCCTATGGCTGGCTGTACGAGGCCATGCGCTACGCCATCCTGGGCGGCGGCAAGCGCATCCGCCCGGTGCTGACGCTGGAGTTCGCCCGTCTGGGCGGCATCGACTGGCACCTGGCGCTGCCCTTCGGCTGCGCGCTGGAGCTGGTGCATAATTACAGTCTCATCCACGATGATCTGCCCTGCATGGACGACGACGATCTGCGCCGGGGCAAGCCCACCTGCCACAAAGCCTACGGCGAGACGCTGGCCATCCTGGCGGGCGACGCTCTGCAGCCGGAGGCGTTCCGGCTGATCCTGGACGCGCCCATGCTGCCCGCCGACACCAAGCTGGAGGCACTGCGGGTGCTGGTGCGGGCCTGCGGCGCCGACGGCATGGTGGGCGGCCAGGTGCTGGACACCGTGTACAACGTGGACACCGCCGAGGGCCTGACCCAGTTGAACCGCCTGAAAACCGGCGTGATGATCTCCGGCGCGGCGGAGCTGGGCTGCGTGGCCGCCAAGATGAACCAGGGCATGCGCTCCCAGGCGCTGGCCTACGCCGACGGCATCGGCCGGGCCTTCCAGATCCGGGACGACATGCTGGACGTGGTGGGCGACGCCGCCGTGTTCGGCAAGCCTATCGGCTCCGACAAGGAGGAGGGCAAAGTCACGTTCGTGGACGTGCTGGGCCTGGACGGCTGCGCCAAAGAGGTAGAGCGCTGCACGGAGCAGGCCAAGGCCGCCGTGGAAAACTGGTCGGATCACATGTTCCTGTGGGAATTGGCCGACCGGATGGTGGGCCGGAATCAGTAAAAGTGACCGGATCGCCCTGACAGCCGAATATGGGAAAAAGCCCACCGTACGGTGGGCTTTTTTGCATGTAAAAGGGGCGTTATTCCGCCGTATTCTGCGGATTGGGGATGTTTACGCCGATGCCGTTGATCTCCACACCGTCGTCGGCGGGGATCAGGATGTACTTTCGCCCGTCGATGACGCGGGCCTCGATCATATAGCTGTACTCCGGGGCCACGGCGATCTTCACCTCCGGGGTGGTGATCTGGAATTTGCCGCTTTCGATGATGTTTTTGGGGTTCAGCTCGGCGTCCTCGCCGTACTGTTTGCGGCACTCCTGCTGGAACGCCTCCACCTTTTCGGCGGACACGCCGCTGCCGGACAGCATGTCGCCCACCTCGCGGACGGACAGGGTCAGGGGCTGGGGATCCTTGCTCTCCTTATGCTCATCGATGCGGCCCCGGAGCTGCTCGTGGACGGACTGTACCACGTCGTAGCTGCAATCCTTCTGCAGGGTGTCGCCCAGGGCGGTGCTGAATATGTTCTTCTGCTCCTCGGCGGACATGGGCGGCTCGGCCACGCGGAACACGGCGTCGATGACCTCCTGATGGAGCTCGGCGGCGTTCTTGCTGTAAAAGAGGGCGTTGTAGATGTTGGCGGCGCGGTCGTCAAAGGCGGGGAACAGGAAGCCCAGCTCCGGCGCCAGGGCGATATGGCCGGTGGAGGCGCTGTGGAATTCGCTGTCCTCGTTGCTGTATTTCAGTTCCAGGGTAGGGGCCTTCACGGGGCAGATGCTGCACACGAAGTATTTGTACACCGCGTCGGAGCCGTCGGCAAAGGTCTCATCGTCACGGCCCTTATAGGGCACATCGTAGGCGTCGGCGGCCAGGAGGATGAGGTAATTGGTCTCGCCCATGTCCATGGCGTCGATGATGCGGCGGCACAGCTCTTCCCGGGAGTTCCTGTCCTGGAGGGCCGTCTGGCGGACGGTCTGCAGCAGGCGGTGCTCGTCGCTGCCGGTCACCTGGGCGGTGGAGAATTCGATGTCGATGAGATTCCGGCCCAGGGTGCCGGACAGGGCCTTTTTCAGCAGGGTCAGGTACATCTCCTGCTCCTCCTGGGACATGAGGCCCAGGGAGGCGTCGATGTTGGCGATGATCTCCTTGCTGCTGTTGACGTAGCAGCCGTAGATCCGGCTGATGGCGTTTTTGTCCAGCTTGAAGCGGCGACGGATCTCGTTGAGTTCCTTCTGATTCATGGGGTACCTCCTGTGGGGTGGTGGGGGGATAGGGGGAAAAAACAGTAGTATTGTACCACACCGGGAGGGCGGATGCAAGGCGTTATGACCGGGGGACCTCCACCACGCTTTCCGCCACCCTGATCAGCTCGTCGCCATCCAGATACGCCTGCAGGCTGAGGCACATGTTGTCCTCCTCGTTGATCCAGAGAAGCATATTCCCCTCGGTTCCGTTTGTGTAAATGCACAGCTTGCCGGGGTGACCGTGGATGGTGACGTCTGTCACCGTGGCGGAATCGGTGGTGGCCATCAGCGCGGTGCCGCTTTCCATGGGGAAATAGGTAAAAACAAGGTAGTAGGTGCCTGGGCCAGGGTACTCGAATTCTGTCGTATTGGTGAATTCGTTGGGGCGGCAGGTGTATTCGCGGTCGGTGCTGTAACCCGCGGGAATGTAGGTGGGCTGATAATCCCTGAGGATCACGTCATCGTGATCGCTGCTGAAGTGGTAAAGAATATGGGTGTCATACCGATAGACGAACCATTGGCTGATGGCGGCGTATACCTTAGGGCTGACCAGCATCAGGATACCCAGGGTCAGCACGCAGGCAAGCAGGATGGCGGCCGCCATCCGGGCGGCCCGTCTCCAGACGGGCCGCTGGCGACGCTTGGCCCAGCCCTTGGGATCGGCCACCAGAGCCGCCATGGACGTTCGGAACCGGGGCGTGGTGTCCACCTCTCCGGTTTCGGCCAGCAGGGCGTCCAGATCCTCCGCCGCGGCCTCCAGCAGCAGGCCGCGCAGCAGGGTGTTGTCACGGTATTCCGTCATACCAGCTCCTCCTCTCTCATGCGCTCTGCCAGCAGCTTGCGGCCCCGGAAGATACGGGTGTTGACCGTGGCCTCCGGCAGGCGCAGCGCCTGGGCGATCTCGCGGGTGGTGCGCTCCTCCACGAACCGCATTTCCAGCACGGCGCGGTACAGCTCCGGCATGTCCCGGATCAGGGCCACGATGGCCGCCGCGCCCGCCTGACTGTCATGCTGGGGCAGAAGGGTCTCCAGCTCCTCGGTGGGTATCTCTCTGCTGCGCTTGCGCAGCAGAGAGATACATTCGTTCTTCACCGTAATAACGCAGTAGGCGCCGCGATTCTTTCTCTCCAGGGTACGGATCTTGGGAAAATTCCGGATGATCTTGACCCAGGCGTTTTGTACGGCGTCCTCCAGGGACATCTGGTCGGTGGGAAAGTACCGTCTGGCCAGGCGGAGCATGGCCTGGTGATACTGGCTGTACAGGGCCAGGAACGCCTCTTTTTCGGCATCGGTCTCCAGCAGGGATAGGTAGATCAGCAAAGTGTGCGCCTCCGTTTCGTCTGGTGAGGGAATTGGGCTTACAGTATAGCACAGGGGGAAATCTTCGGCAAGAAAGGAAAAAAGGTGAAAGAAAACCGACTGCTGGGGCGTCTATCAGGACAGAGTGCGCCGCGCAACCTGAAATTGCGCCGGTTTTGCGCAAACGCAACCTGAAGTTGCTGGACATCCCAGCCGGGAAAGGGTAGGATACAGGGAAGAGAAAAATTCCTTTACGCTGTCAGGAATGGCCTTCCGGCGACATATGGTAGTAAAAGGTTCTTTTCACCACAGCATGGCGGCGCGGAGGGCCGGTACATAGCATAACGCATGGGAGGGGAAGAATCTTTCAGAAACTCCAGAATTTATGAAACTTTTTTGCAGCAGACAGCGTCTATCTGAATAGAGAGATATTTACGGGAGGGTGGATGGAAAAGACGGAACAGACGAAGAAGCGCAGGTCATGGCGGGCCACGGCGCTGGTGGTGCTGGCGGCGGTACTTCTGGTGGGCGTGGGCGTGCCCGTGCATCTGGCCGCCAAGCGGAACGCCTACGATGCCTGGCAGAATGACATGCTGAAAAACGGCCCCTGGGCAGAGCAGGCAGCCTGGGTATCGAAGGACGAGGTGTTCTATCTGGTCTGCCGGATGGCCGAGGGGCAGTCAATGGCGGAGGTAACGGCCTTTGTGGAAAAGGACGGGGCATGGATCACCTGCAAGCCCCAGTGGCCTCACGGTGTAAAGACACTGACCTTTACGGATGAGGACGCCGATGAAACGCTGTTTACCGCGGATTTCGATCTGGACGGCGCGGGCCGTCTGAAGCTGAGCAACGTGGACAACGTGGCGCAGGAGATGGAGGGCAGCGTGATCCTGAAAGGGAAGTGCTTCCTGCTGGAGAAGCGGCCCTATACCGCGGCGGAGGGCCTGCCCGTGACAGACGCGGCGTAACGGAAGCCGCGAAGAAAGCGTAAGACCGGGACACTTTTCCCGGGAAACAGCGTCTATACGGGCAGAGAGAAGAGAAAAAGGCAAACTCAACCAACCGTCGGTTGTGGCGGCGGCGATCCGGGAATAGAATGGAGACACCAGAGAAAGGGAAAGGAGCTTGTCTATGAAGCGGAAGGCTTTGCTGATGTTGTTGGCGGCGGCGCTGGCGCTGGCCCTGCTGGGGTGCGGCGGCGCGGAGCTGCGGGCTGTGGAGCGGTGCGCGGAGCAGTATTTGCAGACGTTCCGGCAGGACGGGATCGAAAAAGCGGTGGCGTACTGCCACTTCGAGGCAAACGACGTATACTCGCAGGATGAGCACCGGGCGCTGTATGTCCGCTCCGGCTGCGCCATTCAGGACTATCGCATCCGCGGCATCGACAAGGTCAACGACGGGCTCTATGCCCTGACGCTGGATCTGCAGGACGCGGCGGGGCAGTGGAAAACGGCCTATCACTTCGTGGGCCGCATCGACGGGACGTACCGCTACATCACCGGCGTGACCCATGTGCCCCAGGCGCTGCGGGAGGGCCTTGCCCCGGAGGCGTACCGGACCACGGACATCCGCTTCGTGATCAAAGGCATCGGATAACAAAATCCCCCATCGGAGGAACAGCTCCGGTGGGGGATCTTTTATTTGGTCTGGGGCAGGCAGCCGCTGTACTGCCGCTTCAGGAAGGTGAGGAACATGCGGGCGGCGCTGTTGGCGGCGGGCAGGGTCTTGACCGCCACGCCCAGACGGCGGGACACCGGCTGATCCAGCGGGATGGCCCGCACCCGATCCTCGTAGCCGCCCAGGGAGAAGGCGGACAGCACCGACACGCCCAGGCCGCCGGCCACCATGGACAGGATGGCGGCGTCATCCGAGGCGGTGACCGTCAGGCGCGGGGCGTCCGGCGGCAGCAGCGGCTCGATATACTGCTCGGGACTGGAGAGGAAGGGCTCCTGCAGCAGCCGCGCCAAGGAGATGGTCTCCTCCGTCCAGGGGAAGTCCGGCGGCACCACCGCCACCAGCGGCGCGTCGGTCAGGGGTGCCCAGTGAAAGCCCTTGGCGCAGGCCTCGTCCACCAGGGCCAGTTGGATCTTGTCCTGCTCCAGCGCGTCGGCCAGTTCGTTGCCCTGGACCAGCACGTCCACCTTGATCTCCGGGTGCAGCTTGCGGAATTTTTGCAGAAGATCCGGCAGGCGGGAGCGGGCGATGCTGGCAAAGCAGCCGATCCGCAGGCCGCGGCCGTACAGCTCACCCTGCACCTCCGCTTCGCCACGCAGGGCGTCGCAGGCGCTGATCACCTGGTTGATATAGGGCAGCAGATGCTCCCCCTCCTCCGACAGGCGGACGCCGTGGCTGCTGCGCAGCAGCAGCGTGCAGCCCAGCTCGGCCTCCAGCTTGTTGACCAGGTGGGTCATGGCGGACTGCGTATATCCCAACTGCGCGGCCGCCTTGCCGAAGCTTCCGCACTGTACGGCGGTCAGCAGGGCGCGCAGCTTGTTGTCATCCATAGGGAACCTCACTTTCTGCGATTTGTACAAAAATACTTTTACTAAATTATAAATATAGCACAACAAAGCGGCGGCTTCAATGACAATTCTGTGAATTATTTGTCAAAATCCTGGTAAAAATTGTAAATATTGTGAGAGCCATTAGTTTTATTCATGCCCCGATGAATTACGCTCAATTCTCAAGTCATGAAAAAAATGTTACTCTATATGAGCGGAATGCATGACACTGTGTTGAGTTTCGCGGAATGAGGAAAAGCTTGATTTGAGGAGAAAGGTATGAGTATGCAAAAGAAAAGTAATACGGCACGGGACGTGATCGTCATCGGTTTCGCGCTGTTTTCCATGTTTTTCGGCGCGGGAAACGTGGTGTTTCCCCCGTATCTGGGCCTGGAGGCCGGCCCCCAGTGGCTGACCGGCTTTGCCACCTACTTTGTGGCGGACATCGGTCTGGCGCTGCTGGGCATGTTCGCGCTGCTGCGCGTGGGCAGCAGTGAGGCGGTGCTGCATCGGGTGGGCCGTGTGCCCGCGGAGATCCTGATGTGCGCCATCATCCTGTGTATCGGCCCCATGGTGGCCATTCCCCGCACCTCCGCCAGCACCTATGAGATGGCCATTGCCCCCAACATCTCCGGCGTGTCTCCGGTGATGTTCTCTGTGATCTTCTTCGCGCTGATCCTGGCACTGTGCATCAAGGAATCCGCCGTGGTGGACATCGTGGGCAAGATCCTGACCCCGCTGCTGCTGGTGGGCCTGTTCGCCATCATCATCAAGGGCGTCGTGACGCCCCTGGGCGATATCGCCGCCCTGCCCCAGATCAACAACGTGGCCGTTACCGGCATCAAGGCCGGCTATCAGACCATGGACGCGCTGGCCGCCCTGCCCTTCGGCATCATCGTGCTGCAGAGCGCTGCCAGCAAGGGCTACTCCGGCAAGAAGTCCACCCTGCGTATCGTGGGCGGCTCCGCTCTGCTGGCAGGCATGCTGCTGCTGGCGGTGTACATGGGTCTTGCCTATCTGGGCGCCACCGTGTCCACCCAGTATACCGGCGCCGAGATCGGCCGCGCCCAACTGACCATGGCCATCGTGGAGGGCCTGATGGGCAAGGTGGGCATGGTGATCTTCGGTGTGGTCGTGGGCCTGGCCTGCGTGACCACCGCCGTGGCCCTGACCAGCTCTGCCGCCGCGTACTTCGCGGAGCTGTGCCGCGGCAAGGTGCCCTATAAGGCGTTTGTCATCGTCATCTGCGTGTTCAGCGCCGTGGTGTCCAACCTAGGTCTGGATCGCATCGTGGCGGTGGCCTCCCCGGTGCTGGATGTGGTGTATCCCCCCACGCTGGTGCTGATCTTCATCGCCCTGATCATTCCCAATGCCCACAACCGCGTCAGCCGCTGCGCCGTCATCGGCGCGTTGGTGACCAGCGTGCTGTGCACCCTGCACACCTATGGCGTGTCCATGGCCTTCGTGGAGCGCCTGCCCCTGTACAGCCTGGGCCTGGCCTGGGTCGTGCCCGCCGTGGTGCTGGGCCTGCTGGCTGCGCTGCCCGGTTTGTTTACCCGTTCCCACTCCCGCTCGGGACAGACCTTCCACAGTCCCACCCAGGAGCATTGACAATAGCGGTAAAGCCGCCTCTCCTTAAAAACAAGACCGCCGCTTTCGCGACGGTCTTGTTTTTTATGGTCACATGGCTTCGCGGTGTCACAGCGCCGCGTCCTTTTTACACTCGGCGGTGATCTCCCGCTTCAGGCGCTGCATGTCCGGCGCGGACAGGTCGCGGGGATAGGGGAGGGCTGTCAGGTCGAATTCCCGCAGGGTGCTGTCCGGGTGCATCACCACGATCCTCTGGCCCAGCAGCAGCGCCTCGTCCAGCTGGTGGGTCACCAGCACGATGGTGCGGGGCATCCGGGCCTGGATCTGGAGCAGCTGGGTCTGCAGCTCCTCGCGGGTCAGGAAATCCAGCGAGGCGAAGGGCTCGTCCATCAGCAGCAGCTCCGCCTGACCGGCCAGTACGCGGGCCAGGCCCAGCCGCTGCTTCATGCCGGTGGACAGCTCCATGGGCGTCAGGTCGGCGTAATCCTCCAGCCCCACCAGACGGACGAAGTCACGGGCGTGTGCATAGCGCTCTTCCGGCGTTTTGCCCACGCCGCAGGCCATGGACACATTGCGCTGCACGTTCGTCCATGTGATGACGTAGGGGTCGGGGCTCAACATGGCGCTGTGCCAGCCCTCGGGGATGGCGATCTCTCCGGCGTCCGGTTGCTCCTTGCCGGACAGCAGCATCAGGAGCGTGCTCTTGCCGCAGCCGCTGCGGCCCACGATCACCGTGAGCTGCCGGGCGGGGAAGGTGACGGACAGATCCCGCAGCACCTGGCGGGTGCGGCTTTCCCGCTGCTGGCCGGTGATGACCACCTCGGTGCTGTAGGAGGTATAGGCTTTGTCAATGTGACGGAGTGTAACGGCTTCCATAGCAATGCCTCGGTTTCTTTTGATAGTACGGACAGCATCATAGCAGATGTCTGCCCGGCTTGTCAACCGCGGCGCATGAGCGGTAGCGTTCCGCGGCCTGGCGGACGGCAATGGAAAGGGGAGGAAAGGGACAGACACAGCTGTGCCTGTCCCTTTCCCTACCTAAATCTGCATGAGGAGAATGAAGAACGGTTATTTGCGGTTATTTGCCCTTGCGGCGCAGCCATGCGCAGCCGGTCAGGCTCAGGAGCGCCATGCCCGCATAGAGGGCCACGCCCGCGTCGCCGGTCTTGCCGGACTGGACGGTCTTGCCGGGAGCGGCGGGCTTGACCGGGGCGGGAGCACCGCCGGACAGCTTTGGGATGACCGTGCCGCTGCTCAGCTTGGTGTTACAGCCCTTGCAGTAGGTGTCGCCGGTATAGCCTGTGCTGGTGTAGGTGGCAGCCCTGGCGTTTCTCAGCTCCGTGCCGCCGTCATGGTTGGCGGGGTTCTTTTCGCCGTATGCCAGCTGGCAGATCTCACATACCGCCTTGGCGTGGCAGTTGGCCTTGCCGCCGGTGTGGTTGGAGATGACTTTGCCGCAGGTGTCGCACTTGTGATCCTTGTTGGCGTCCTCGTGGTTGGAGACGGTCTTGCCGCAGACATCACAGATGTGGTCGTTGTTGGTGTCCTCGTGGTTGGAGATGACTTTGCCGCAGGTGTCGCACTTGTGATCCTTGTCGGCGTCCTCGTGGTTGGAGACGGTCTTGCCGCAGACGTCGCACAGGTGGTCGTTGTTGGCGTCCTCGTGGTTGGAGACGGTCTTGCCGCAGACATCGCAGATGTGATCCTTGTTAGCGTCCTCGTGGTTGGAGATAATCTTGCTGCAGGCATCACAGATGTGATCACTGTTTTCACCGGCATGAGGCAACGTTTCGGTATGGCTGGCGCTGCGGGAGCAGGTGCGGGTGTGGGTACCGTCGCCGTTGGATGTCCACGCACCCCAGTCGTGGTTGTTGGCGTCAACAGTACCATAGGGCTTGCCACAGGTCGAACAGATAGCTTGTGTTGTGCAGGTAGCCGTGCCGCCGGAGCAGGTGTGGACAATATTTTTACCGATCTCCAACTGCTTGCTGCTGTTATAGAGGATCTCCTTGCCGGCGTCCGAGAAGAAATAGCCGCTGTAATCCGTGTCATAGGCGTTGGAAAATACCACGGGGTAGTTCGTGTTTTCGGTGGTTACGCCGATGGACGCACCGGAGGATATGGCCCCGCTGATGGTCAGCGTCTTGCCGGAGGGCAGATACACATTGTTGGCCTTGTCAGAAACCGTGTTGCCCTTTACAACGGGGCTGCCGCTGAGTTTCAAGGCACCCTTGTTGATGTAAACCGCACCGCCGTTTTTCCCTGCCGTGTTGCTTTCAATCGTCCCGCCGGAAAGTGCGCAGCTCGACGAATCACTGTAGCTGAACACGCCGCCGCCCTGCTCCGATGCAGTGTTCTGCGTAAGCGTTCCGCTCGTCATAGTCATCGAAGAATTATCGGTCAGATAAATCGCACCGCCCCACTTGGCTTTGTTTCCGGTGAAAGCTGTGCCGCTGAGCGTGAGTGTACATTTCTTGCCGACGTAGACACCGCCGCCATCGTTTGTGGCACTATTCCTTGAGATCGTACCGCCGGTCATATCAAGCTTCGCGTCGAGACCCGAATCGCTGTACAGGCAGACCGCGCCGCCCCGGCGGCCCGCAGTATTGTTGCTGATGTTTGCACTGCCGGAAATCGTGAAGTTACGGCAGCCCGTAAAGATAGCACCGCCGTCCTTTTTGGCTGAATTGCCGGTGATCTGTGTGCCGGAAATGGTGAGCTTGCCGCCGCCGCGCAGGTAGATGGCACCGCCGCCGGTGTAATCATTATTTGCCGTTGAGGTGGATTGATTGCCGGAGATGGTGCCGCCTGCCAGATTGACCGTACTTGCGGTGACAGAATAGAACGCGCCGCCATTCTGGGCTTTGTTATCCTTGATGGTGCCGCCGTACATATTGAAGGTGCCGCCTGCCTGGTTCACACCACTCCCGAATGTCCGGAAAATAGCGCCGCCGGCCTTGTTGCCGTCGTTTTTGGAGATCTCACCGCCGTACATGTTGAACACGCAATCCTTGTCATCCAGCGCGATGGCTCCGCCGCCGCCCTTGCCGGTGACCTTACCGCCGGTGAGTTTGCCGCCGAACATATCCAAAGTGCTGGTATAGAGGTAAATGCAGGCGCCGCCCCAGACGTTCTTCGTCGCGCCCTTGAAGGTGCCGCCGCCCTGACAGTCGCAGAGAACAAGCCGGGCGTTATTTCTCACTTTGATCTTCTTTTCGCCGTTGGAGGACAGTGTCTTGCCGTTCAGGCACAGATACAGCGTCCGGCCGTCAACGATCAGATCGCCGTTGAGGGTGGCATTGCCTGTCAGATAGACATAGGCGGTATTGTTGGTATACGAAATGCCGCTGGTGCCGTTCCATGCCGTATAGGTCACATCGGAATGGGCGGTATGGTCGCCCGCGTTGACATTACCGCCGCAGATGCAGTGGGTGTGCGCCGCCTGTATGGCGATGCCCTGGTCGGCGGACTGCACCGCGGGCTCTACTGCGGGTTTATCCGCGTCGGGAGCGCCGGTATCCGGCTGTTCCTCATCCGCGGGCTGGGCCGCTTTGTCCTCTGCCGGAGCGGCGTACTTGCCGCAGCGCTCCACCGCCGCGCCTTCCGCGCCGCAGATGGGGCAATCCGCGTTCATGCCCTCTGCCGTGCAGGCGGCTTCACAGACGCATACTACCTCTTGCTGCTGCTCCTGCTGTGCATTGCTGGCCGCGGCGTCCTCGCCATCGGCGAATACCGCCACAGGCAGCAGGCTCAACGCCAGCGTCAGTGCCAGCAGGACCGCAAATAGTCGTTTTTTCATGTACCTTTGTCCTTTCTTGTTATCCTGTCGTCGTTTCCTCGTCCTCTATTCTTCTATCCCTTTCGGGGAGAATTCAGGTGATACAGCCGGTGCTATACATTTTGGTGTGCGCACCATTGGTGCGCACACCAAGGATACCATAGACGGCCGGGAAAAGCAAGCCGTATTTTCCCTTTTCTGGAAAATAGACGGGGCGGGGTGTATAAGAAACGGAATATGCAGAATATTCTGCATAAAACCAGTTGCGAAACGGCGGAAGATGTGGTATGATATGAAATTACTGAACAGCGGCGCAGTATCCTAGTCAGATCTGCCGTCTCCTAAGAAGGGCCTAAAAATCCTTTAAAGGGCACAACTGTGAAACCTCTGGTGCTTGCTTCTTACGCCCAGTTTGGGGTGGGTGCTGGAGGGAGGCGTGCGAAATGCCCGCCTGCGGACGTAGGGCGCCCCTCAATGGCATGAGGGACCCGACCCTGCCTCCGTGGAGACCTGCTGTTGTGCACAGGCGTACTCCCCCTGTGGTAAGCGACCTGTGTACGAGGCAGATGACGCCATCGACCCCCGATGGCAAGAAACCTGCATTGCGGTGCTACCCGGCCTTTGCTGCCGTAACGCTGTGTGCAGAGTAGCCTGCCTTGCGTGGGCACGGTGGATAGGGGAGCTGAAGCACCAAGGGCCCCGGCCAGGGCCCGCGTGCGATTCCCTTGAAACCCTGCCTGCAAAAGAGGATAAGAGGCGGCGTGACTGCTGTGGAAATCACCTAGGCTGTCCATTTTCATGGGGCCTTGGGAGGATTGCAGTGCGGACTAAGTGGCAGTCGGGTATCACGACGCGGTAACGCCGTGATGCAGCACCTAAGGGGAAACCACCTGATCGGCGACGAGAGGCATGCTGTGGGGAAAACCAACCCGTACCTAAGCCGCAAGATTTACTCCCGATGCTGCCCTGTTCAGTTTTTGACTTTGACCGCCGGAGCGCGTCCGGCGTTTTGAAATGAGGTTTTTTCATCTTGAGTAGTGACAAAGGCAAGCCCAAAAAGAAGAACGACCATTGGCCGCTGCGGGTATTTTTCCTGGCAGTGGCGCTCAGCGCGCTGCTGAGCTTTTTCTCCTCCACCGCCCTGAGCGGCGCGGGCTATGTGGTGGCCATCCTGGTGCTGCTGGCCTTCATCGCCCTTGGCATCGTGTTCGACATGGTCGGCGTGGCGGTGACGGCGGCGGATCCCAAGCCGTTCCACTCCATGGCCGCCCATAAGGAGAAGGGCGGCAAAGAGGCCATCCGCCTGCTGTCCAACGCCAACCGCGTCAGCTCCGTGTGCAACGACGTGGTGGGCGACATCTGCGGCATCGTCAGCGGCTCCACCGCGGCGGTGATCGTGGCGGCCCTGCAGCGGGATTTCAGCACCACCAACGTGATGATCTCCATCGGCGTGACGGCGCTGATCTCCGGATTGACCATCGGCGGCAAGGCGCTGTTCAAGAAGGTGGCCATCAACGAATGTACCGCCGTGGTGTACCGGGTGGCGCGGATCATGCACACGCTGCATCTCTATCGCTGAAATGAGGAATGACCCCTGATGCTGGAATCCATTCACAGCCCTGCTGATGTGAAGCAGTTGAATATGGCCCAGACCCGCCAGCTTTGCGACGAACTGCGCGCCTTTTTGGTGCGCAATGTGGCAAGGACAGGCGGTCATTTGGCGTCTAATCTGGGCGTGGTGGAGCTGACGGTGGCCATCCACCGGGTGTTTGACACCTCTCGCGACCGGCTGGTGTTCGACGTGGGGCACCAGTGCTACGTCCATAAGATCCTGACGGGCCGCCGTGAGCGGATGGATACCCTGCGGCAGCTGGGCGGCATCTCCGGCTTTCCCAAGCCCTATGAGAGCGTCCACGACGCCTTTATGGCGGGACATGCCTCCAACTCCGTCTCCGTGGCGCTGGGCATGGCCAAGGCCCGTACCATGCAGCATCAGGATTATGACGTGATCGCCCTGATCGGCGACGGCGCGCTGGGCGGCGGCCTCAGCTTCGAGGGGCTGAACAACGCCGGCGCCTCCGGCGAACCCATGATCGTCATTCTCAACGACAACGGCATGTCCATCGCCCCCAATGTGGGGGCGGTCAGCCGTCATCTGTCCCGGCTGCGGACAAAGCCGGGATACTACGAATTCAAGAAGCGCTATCGCAGGCTGCTGGGCACCGGCGCGGTGGGCGGCAGGATCTATCAGATCAGCCACGACGTGAAAACGGCCCTGAAAAAGACGCTGCTGCCGGGCAGCTCCATGTTCGAGAGCATGGGCTTTGCCTATATGGGCCCGGTGGATGGCCACGATGTGGAGGTGCTGGAGCAGTCTCTGCAGTGGGCGCGGGAGCAGCGCTGCCCCGTGCTGCTGCATGTGCGCACCGTGAAGGGGAAGGGCTACGCTCCCGCGGAGGAGCGCCCCGCCGACTATCACGGCGTGGGACCCTTTGATCCCGAGACCGGCAGGCCGCGAAATCCTTCCGGCGCGGATTTCTCCCATGTGTTCGGCCAGGAGCTGACGAAGCTGGCGGGGGAGGATGAACGCGTGTGTGCCATCACCGCCGCCATGCAGGAGGGCACCGGCCTGACGGAGTTTGCCGGGGCTTACCCCCGACGGCTCTTTGATGTGGGCATTGCCGAGGGCCACGCCGTATCCATGGCGGGCGGCATGGCCAAGCAGGGGCTTTTGCCGGTGTTCGCGGTGTATTCCAGCTTTTTGCAGCGGGGCTATGACCAGTTGATCCAGGATGTGGCGCTGGACGGCCTGCATGTGGTGCTGGGCGTTGACCGGGCGGGCCTGGTGGGCGCCGACGGCGAGACCCATCACGGCTGCTTTGACGCGCTGTATCTGGCCCAGGTGCCCCATATGACGGTGCTGTGCCCCGCCAGCTTTGCCGAGCTGCGGCAGATGCTGCGGCGGGCGGTCTTTGCGCTGACCGGCCCGGTGGCCGTCCGCTATCCCCGTGGCGGGGAGGGCGTGTACCGGGGCTGCTGCGGCGATGAGACCTTTACGGAGCTGCGGCAGGGGAGCGACTGCACCATCCTGGCCTATGGCATATTGATCAATCAGGCGCTGGAGGCGGCGGAGCTGCTGTGTCAGGCGGGCATCGAGGCCCGCGTGGTGAAGCTGAACGCCATCGCGCCGCTGCGCAATGACGAGGTGCTGGCGGCACTGGGCGCGGAGAAGCGCCTGCTGGTGCTGGAGGACTGTATGGGCAGCGGCTGCGTGGGCCAGCGGCTGACGGCCATCCTGGCCCAGCAGGGCCGGATGCCGGGTCGGCTGATTCTGAAGAACCTGGGGGACACCATCCCCTGCCACGGCAGTGTGCCGCAGCTATATGAGCAGATGGGGCTGGACGCTGAGAGCGTGGCGGCCGCGTTGAAGGAGGCGTGCCATGAGCAATAAAACGAGACTGGACGTCCTGCTGGTGGAGCAGGGCCTGCAGGAGAGCCGCCAGAAGGCGCAGGCCACCATCATGGCGGGCATTGTGTACGTCAACAATCAGAAGGTGGACAAGCCGGGCACGGCGGTCCCCAACGACGCCCATATCGAGGTGCGGGGCAAGACGCTGCGGTATGTGAGCCGGGGCGGCCTGAAGCTGGAGAAGGCCATGCAGACCTGGCCCATTGTGCTGGAGGGAAAGACCTGCGCCGACATCGGCTCCTCCACCGGCGGCTTTACCGACTGCATGCTGCAAAACGGCGCGCGGAAGGTGTACGCCGTGGACGTGGGCACCAACCAACTGGCGTGGAAGCTGCGCACCGATCCCCGGGTGGTGTGTCTGGAAAAGACCAACGCCCGGACGCTGACCGCCCAGCAGGTGCCGGAGGCGCTGGATTTCGCCTCCATCGACGTGTCCTTCATCTCTCTGAAGCTGATCTTCCCGGCGCTGTATCCGCTGCTGCGCGAGGGCGGCGAGGTAGCCTGCCTCATCAAGCCCCAGTTCGAGGCGGGCCGGGAAAAGGTGGGCAAAAAGGGCGTCGTCCGTGACAGCGCCGTCCATCTGGAGGTGCTGGAGCACTTCCTGGAACACGCAAAGGAAAATCGCTTTGCGGTGCTGGGCATTACATACTCTCCCATCCGCGGACCGGAGGGGAACATCGAATATCTGGGATACCTTCGCAAATCCGACGAACAGGACGCGACCGTCGACCTGCGCGCTGTGGTGACAGCATCCCATGAGACATTGAAGGAGGGAGAAGCGCAGTGAAAAAGAAAGTCATCCTATGCCCCAATCCCTATCGGGACAGTGAGCTGAAGGTGGCCAAGGACGCCAAGGCCATTCTGGAGAGCATCGGCTTTGAGACGGTGGTGTGCCTGCCCTTCCATCGTGACGGCTACGGCGACGAGCTGGGTGTGCCGGTGCGGCAGCTGCAGCAGGAGATCAAGGCCGCCGACCTGATGATCGCCTTCGGCGGCGACGGCACCATCCTGCACCTGAGCCGCACGGCGGCGCTGCACAACGTGCCGGTGCTGGGCATCAACCTGGGCAGCCTGGGCTTTATGTCGGAGCTGGAGGCCAACGAGTTGGAGCGCCTGCGGGATCTGCAGAGCTGGGACTTCGTGGTGGAGTCCCGCATGATGCTGGACGTGACCATCTTCCGGGGCGGCAACGCCGTATACAGCAACATCGCCCTCAACGACGCGGTGGTATCAAAGGGCTCTGTGGCAAGGGTCGTCCGGCTGGATATCTTTACAGAGGAGGGCCGCCTGACCAAGGTCACCGGCGACGGCGTGGTGATCTCCACGCCCACCGGCTCCACCGGCTACTCCATGGCCGCCGGCGGCCCCATCGTGGAACCCACGGCCCGGAACCTGCTGATCACGCCCATCTGTCCCCACTCTACCCGCGCGACCTCCTATGTGCTGTCGCCGGAGCATGTGATTACCATTGAGGCGGCGGACGCCAACCGGAAGTTCGTCTATCTCTCCGCCGACGGCGGCAAGGCGTTTTCCCTGAAAAACGGCGACAGAGTCCGTGTGCGGCAGTCCAAGTTCGCTATGGGCCTTGTGCGCCTCAGCAAAAAGAGCTTCTGCGAGATCCTTGACTATAAAATGGGAGGCTGCGAGAAATGAAAAATGTCCGGCAGGAAAAGCTGCTGCAGATCATCAGCGAAGAGGCCATCGAGACCCAGGAGCAGCTTTTGAAGCGGCTGAACGACCTGGGCATCCAGTCCACCCAGGCCACCATTTCCCGGGACATCAAGCAGCTCCATCTGGTGAAGGAGCCCACCGGCCAGGGACGCTACCGCTATGCCGTGTCGGTGCAGAAAACGAAGCTGAACTTCGCCGACAAGCTGCGCACCATCTTCCGCGAGAGCGTAATCAGCGTGGAGGCAGCCCAGAATATCGTGGTGCTGAAAACCATCGAGGGCATGGCCCAGGGTGCGGCCTTCGCGCTGGACAACATGGGCGATACCGACATCGTAGGCACGCTGGCCGGCGACGACACCATCTTCCTGGTGTTCCACGACAACATCCAGGCATTGGATTTCTGCGAACAGGTGAAACAGATGCTGCGCTGACGCGCAACGGAGGGCTGCTATGCTGGAACTGCTTCATATCGAGAATATCGCCATCATCGAGGAGGCGGAGATCGCCTTCCGCCCCGGCTTCAACGCCCTGACGGGCGAGACCGGCGCCGGTAAATCCATCGTGATCGACGCCATGAGCGCCGTGCTGGGCCAGCGCACCTCCCGTGATCTGATCCGCACCGGCGCCAGTAAGGCTTTCGTCAGCGCGCTGTTCTCCCATGTGGATCCCGCCCTGTGCGAGGAGCTGGGGGCCTCGCCCGACGAGAACGGCGACCTGATGCTCCAGCGGGAGATCGGCGCGGACGGCAAGAACGTCTGCCGTGTGGGCGGGCGGCCCGTTACCGTGTCCCAGCTGCGGACGCTGGGCAGCCGTCTGGTGAATATCCACGGCCAGCACGACGGCCAGCAGCTGCTGGACGAGGAGCAGCATCTGGCGTATCTGGACAGCTTCGGAAAAGTGGACAGCCTTCTGGAAGCCTATGCTGACAAGTATAATGCCTTGACGGACATCCGCCGTAAAATGAACGCATTGCAAATGGATGAGGCAGAGAAGGCCCGGCGGATGGACACCCTGCAATACCAGATAGGCGAGCTGGAGCGGGCCAAGCTGAAGAGCGGCGAGGAGGAAGAGCTGCAAGGTCGCCGCAATTTGCTGCGGAACGCCGAGAAGTTCATCTCCGCCGTGTCGGGAGCGGACTATGCCCTGAACGGCGGTGAGGACGGCAGCGGCGTGCTGAACCTGCTGCGGCAGGCTCAGGACGCGCTGGGCACCGTGCGCCATCTGGACGAGGGCTTCAACGCCCTGTACGAGCGTCTGGAGAGCGCGTACAGCGAGGCGTATGACATCGCCTTCTCCGTGGCGGAGCAGCGGGAGAACTTCGATTTTTCCCCCAATGAGCTGGACGAGGTGGAGGGCCGGTTGGATCAGCTCTACCGCCTGAAAAAGAAGTACGGCGCCACCGTGGAGGATATGCTGGCGTATCTGGACAACTGCCGCAGGGAGTTGGATGACATCGCCTACGCAGGCGATGCCTTGGCCCGGCTGGAGAAGGACTGCGCCAAGGCGGAGAAGGCCGCCCGCAAGGCGGCGGAGGAGCTGTCCGCCGCCCGCAAGGCCGCCGGTGAGACGCTGTCCCAGGCCATCCTGACGGAGCTGCGGCAGTTGGACATGGGCAAGATTCGCTTTCAGGTGGACTTCGCCGAAAAGCCGCTGGATGCCGCCGGTATGGATCAGGTGCGGTTCCTCATGTCCGCCAACCTGGGCGAGGAGCTGAAGCCCATCAACAAGATCGCCTCCGGCGGTGAGCTGGCCCGCATCATGCTGGCCATGAAGAACGTCCTCAGTGAGCAGGATCATGTGGCCACCATGGTGTTTGACGAGGTGGACACCGGCGTCAGCGGCCGGGCCGCCCAGAAGGTGGCCGAGAAGATGGCCCGCATCAGCCGCCATAAGCAGGTGCTGTGCGTCACCCATCTGCCCCAGCTGGCTGCCATGGCGGACACCCACTTCTCCGTGGAGAAGGGGGAGGCCAATGGCCGCACCTTCACCCAGGTGCGGCAGCTTGACCGGAAGCAGCGGCAGATGGAGCTGGCCCGCCTGACCGGCGGCGCGCAGGTGACGGAGACCATGCTGCAGGGCGCGGAGGAGCTGCTGACCCAGGCGGAGAAATTCCGGGCGGAGATGGCGGAATAAATTCACCTTATGAGAGGTATTTATAAATATTTTTCATATTGCGAAAAAAGTGTTGACAAACGAAAAAAATCTGCTACAATAATGGCAACTTGATACCGTTACCGTGATGAAGGGAAGAAGTAACACGCCCCGGCGCCTGCAAAGAGAACCTCTGGCTGGTGAAAAGAGGAGAGGGCGGCGCGTGCGAATACATCCCGGAGCAGCCTTCTGAAAGCCTGAACTTCGAGGTCAGTAGGGATGTGTCGGGTTCGCCCGTTACAGCGATAGGGTGTGTCAGCACCCGACGAGGCCGTTTTCCGTGAGGAGGCGGCGAACATGAGGTGGTACCGCGATAATTTGTCGCCCTCTGTCCAAGGACAGGGGGCGTTTTTATTTTGCTGCACCGCCATACCTCTTGTCAAAAACTCAACATCACAGATCGTATAGGAAAGGAATGTAAGAAAATGGGTATTTATGAAGAACTGGTGGCCCGCGGCTTGATCGCCCAGGTCACGAATGAGGAAGAGATCCGCGAGATGGTCAACAACGGCAAGGCCACCTTCTACATCGGCTTTGACTGCACGGCGGATTCCCTGCATGTTGGCCACTTTATGGCCCTGTGCCTGATGAAGCGTCTGCAGATGGCGGGCAACAAGCCCATCGCCCTGATCGGCGACGGCACCACTCTGATCGGCGACCCCTCCGGCCGTACCGACATGCGCCAGATGCTGACCGAGGAGACCATCAAGCACAATGCCGAGTGCTTCAAGCGCCAGATGGAGAAGTTCATCGACTTCTCCGAGGGTAAGGCCCTGATGCTGTATAACTCCGAGTGGCTGAAGCCCCTGAACTATATCGAAATGCTGCGCGAGGTGGGCGCATGCTTCTCCGTCAACAACATGCTGCGTGCCGAGTGCTACAAGCAGCGCATGGAGA
>ERZ826242.1279-NODE-1279-length-28487-cov-21.244373_pt1 | contig 28487 bp, 24 predicted proteins | sample MGYA00519871_ERZ826242 | MGnify/ENA primary metagenome ERZ826242 (study PRJEB31778, sample SAMEA3449226) | human gut metagenome | biome: human gut; feature: human-associated habitat; material: faeces | place: United Kingdom | collected 2010/2012 ...
CGCCCTCGGCGGAGCCTGCGCCCACGATGGTGTGCAGCTCGTCGATGAACAGGATGACGTTGCCGTCCTTCTTCACCTCATTCAGGGTGTTCTTGATGCGCTCCTCGAACTCGCCGCGGTACTTGGTTCCGGCCACCATGCCGCTGAGGTCCAGCGACAGGATGCGCTTGTCCAGCAGCTCCTCGGGCACATCGCCGGCGGCAATGCGCTCGGCCAGTCCCTCGGCGATGGCAGTCTTGCCTACGCCGGGCTCGCCGATGAGCACGGGGTTGTTCTTGCTGCGGCGGGACAGGATCTGGATGACCCGCTGTATCTCGGTATCGCGGCCGATAACGGGGTCCAGCTTGCCGCTGCGGGCGGCCTCGGTCAGATCGCGGGTGTACTCAGCCAGCGTCTTGTTCTTCTTGTCCGCCTCGCGGTTAGGGACGGAGGCGCCGCCGGCGGCAGCCCGGGGCATATCGTTGAGCTTCTTCAGCACAGCGCTGTACATCTTATTGGGGTCCACGCCCACGGTACGCAGGATACGCAGGCCCATGTTGCCGCCCTCACGGAGCAAGCCCATCAGCAGATGGGCGGTGCCGATGGCGCTGCTGCCCATGCGGGACGCCTCGGACACAGCCAGCTCCACCACGCTCTTGGCGCGGGGCGTCAGCCCCTGACTGGGCGCGGCGCCGGAAACGCCCTTGCCCACGCTGCGCTGCAGCACGGAGCAGACCATTTCATCGGTAACGCCGAACTCACTGAGCACGCGGTGGGCGATGCCCTCCTCCTCACGGATCAGGCCCAGCAGCAGATGCTCGGAGCCAACATAGCCGTGGCCCAGGTCCTCGGCAGCCTCCTGGCTCAAACGCAGAACTTCCTCTGCACGGGGGGTAAATTTATTCTCAGACATAAAGGAACACTTCCTTTCGATTTGTTATTTTAACATAGCGGAACGGCGTCAGGACGCCTTGCCGCCCAGAGCCTTCAGCTCATCACGCAGGCGGGCGGCGTCCTCATAACGCTCCTCCGCCACCGCGTTGTGCAGCTGCGTCTCCAGCGCATTGCGCCTACGCTCCAGCGCCAGAGACATAGCCTCGTCCTTCGGCAGCAGCTCCTCGGCGGCGCTGCTCTCCGGGCCGGCGCTCTGCGCCTGCTCCAGCACGTCCACCGGCTGAGGGAACTCCGTCAGCATCCGGCTGCCAAAGCCGCCGAAGAACGGCTCCAGCATACGGAACGGACGGTCGAACCAGTCATCGTTGAACCAGCTGCTCATGCGGCCGGACATGGAACCGGCATAGCCCATGGCGCGGGCACAGTCGGGGCAGAGGTGCGTCTCGGTCACTCTGCCGTTGATATTGCTCTTATAGTAGAACGTAGCCTCGTTCTTACCGCAGCGATCACATTTCATAATCATAACCTCCTTGCTCCGCCGTCAGACGGAATGGATCAGAATTTGCTTGAATATATCGGCGCGCAGCGCGTCGCGGTTCTCCGGCGGCGCCGCCTGCAAGGCTCGTGCGCCGGTGGCGGACAGCAGCGCCTGTCCCAGCTCGTGGCTGACAGCCTCGGACTGGACCAGGTTCTGGGCGATCGCCCGTGCGCTGGCCGCGTCCAGCCTGTCGCCGATGCTGTTGATAACGTGCATCAGCAGCGTCTGGCGGTCCACCTGCACCCGCGTGATGCGAATGTAGCCGCCGCCGCCCCGCCGGGACTCCACGATGTAGCCATGCTCCGGCGAGAACCGGGTGGACATCACGTAGTTGATCTGGCTGGGCACGCAGTTGAACCGCTGCGCCAGGTCGGCTCGCTGTAGCTCCAGCGCACCGCCCGCCTGGTCTAACTCCTGCTGGATAAATCCAGCGATAATATCGGAAATACCCAAATCCTCGCCGCCTTTCGTTTGCATCTCTCGGTCAAGTTCGGCTCATTTGACTTTGCCTTTCTTTTACCTTTAGCATATATTACACCGCCTTTCCTGCTTTGTCAATAGGGTAATTTGACTTTCTTTGACTTTTATTGTAAACAATTTGTGAACAGCCAAATGCATCTCTCTGCGGCAATTTTGCCGTTTGCAACCTGAAGTTGCTATACAAACGAAGCTACATCGGTTATAATAGCACCAACAGGCATATCAACAGAGAAAGGAACCGTCTATGAAGAATACAAATTGGAACGACCCCAACTTTCAGGGCTTTGGCCGTCAGCCCCGCCCTAAGAAGGAGCGCCATGCCGTGGGTACGCCCCTGGGCCGCACGCTGCTGAACATTGCCGTTACGCTGGTGTTCGCCGCGGTGTATTTCTATATCGTTCTGCCGCCTATCAGTCTCAAGAGCGAGGATTTCTACGTCTTTGTGCTGCTGGTGTGCGCCGTGTACGGTGGTTGCGCCATACTGACCTCCGGTTTTCAGGGCACCGGTGCCAAGGGCTACTTCACCTTTTTGAAAAAGCAGTGCACCGTGCCCCTCATCGCGGCCGCCGCGCTGATCGCCACGGCGCTGGTGGGCGCGGTGATCGGCTGGCAGCTGTTCCGTGCCGGGGACTACCGCGACCTGCTGACCGTCACCGACGGCGACTTTGCCGCGGAGGTGGAGGAGATCAGCTATGACCAGATCCCCATGCTGGATGCCAACTCCGCCACAAAGCTGGGCAACCGCAAATTGGGTGAGCTGGCGGACATGGTCTCCCAGTTCGAGGTGGCCGACGACTATACCCAGATCAACTACCAGGGCCGCCCTGTCCGCGTCACGCCCCTGCGCTACGGCGATATCATCAAGTGGCTGAACAACCGCGCCGACGGCCTGCCCGCCTATCTGCTTATCGACATGGTGACTCAGAACGTGGAGGTCATCCGTCTGGACGAGGGCATCCACTACACCACCGCCGAGCACTTCAGCCGCAATCTGTACCGTCATCTGCGCTTCCACTACCCCACCTATATGTTCGACGAGCCGGCCTTTGAGATCGACGAGAACGGCGACCCCTGGTGGGTCTGCCCCCGTGTCAGCCACACCATCGGCCTGTTCGGCGGCCGTGATATCATCGGTGCCGTGCTGGTGAACGCCGTCACCGGCGAGAGCGCCTACTACAAGACCGGCGACGTGCCCAACTGGGTGGATCACGTCTACACCGCCGAGCTGATCATGCAGCAGTACGACTACCACGGCGCGTATGTCAACGGCTTCATCAATTCCCTGTTCGGCCAGCGGGACGTGACCGTCACCACCGAGGGCTATAACTACATCGCCATCGGTGACGACGTGTATATGTACACCGGCGTCACCTCCGTGGTGTCCGACGAGTCCAACATTGGCTTCATTCTCTCCAACCAGCGCACGAAGGAAACGCGGTTCTATCTGGTGGCCGGCGCCAAGGAGTACTCCGCCATGGACAGCGCCCAGGGTCAGGTACAGCAGATGAAGTACACGGCCACCTTCCCCCTGCTGCTGAATATCTCCGACCAGCCCACCTACTTCATGGCGCTGAAGGACGCCGCCGAGCTGGTGAAGATGTACGCCATGGTCAACGTCAGTCAGTACCAGATCGTGGCCACCGGCGACACGGTGGCCCAGTGTGAGGCCAACTACCGCCGCATTCTGGCGGAAAAGGGTCTGGTGTCCGCCGATGACGCCGACCTGCCTCTGACGGGGCAGAGCGAGGCCTCCGGCGTGCTGGACGACATCCGCTCCGCCGTGGTGGATGGCAACACCCTGTATTACCTCCACCTGACCGGCGACAGCCACTACTATGTGATCTCCGCCGCCGTCCAGCCGGAGGTGGTCATCTACAACACCGGCGACTATGTCACCATTCGCTTCGCCGACGGCGAGGGAACCATCCTCACCGCCGACAGCGCGGAGCGCACCGCCGCGCAGACCGCTCCCGCACTCGGTACAGATACAGAAAGAGAACCAGCCGCATAACGTCAAAACAAAAAAGAAAGCCCATATGGGCTTTCTTTTTTTGCTCTTTTTTCATCACTTGATCTCCACGACCTCGTAACCGGCATCGGTGACAGCCTTCTTCAGCGCCTCGTCACTGGCGTTGCCGGTGACGACGGCGGTCCCGGACGCCAGATCCACGTCCGCCTGTACGCCCAGGGCGGTCAGCGCCTTCTCCACGTGGGAGACGCAGTGGGCACACATCATGCCTTTGATAGTGATGGTCTTTTTCATAGCGGTATCCTCCTTACTGCTTTCGTTATTATTTATATTTTGCACCAGCTGTGGCTCTTTTGCAGTCGGCGTTCCCTCCCGTCTGCGGCCCCTCCAGCCCCGCAGACGCAGGGCGTTGCTGACCACGCACACGCTGCTCAGGCTCATGGCCGCGGCGGCGATCATGGGGTTCAGGGTGATCCCAAAGGCCGGGTACAGCACACCCGCCGCCACCGGGATGCCCACAGAATTATAGAAGAACGCCCAAAACAGGTTCTGACGGATGTTCCGCAGGGTAGCCCGGGACAGGGCTGCCGCGTCGGCGATATCCATAAGACTGCTCTTCATCAGCACGATGTCCGCCGACTCGATGGCCACATCTGTGCCCGCGCCGATGGCCAGGCCCACATCCGCCGTCACCAGTGCAGGGGCGTCGTTGATGCCGTCGCCCACCATGGCTACCTTCTTGCCCTCGGCCTGCAATTCCTGCACCACCCGGGCCTTATCCTGTGGCAGCACCTGGGCGATGACCCGGCTGACGCCCACCTGCCGGGCGATGGCGTCCGCCGTGCGCTGGTTGTCGCCGGTGAGCAGCACCACGTCGCAGCCCATCTCCCGCAGGGCGGCGATGGCGGCGGCGCTGTCCGCCTTGACCACGTCCGCCACAGCGATGACCCCCAGCAGCGATGTACCTGCGGCGATAAACAGCGGCGTTTTACCGTCCTCCGCCAGTCTGGCCGCGCCGGACTTCATCTCCTCGCTGACGGCCACGCCGGACGTCTCCATAAACGCCTCATTGCCCGCCAGCAGTAATGTACCTTCCGCCCGGGCGGCAACACCGCCGCCGGCCACAGCGGCAAACCCGGACACCGGCCGCAGGACCAAACCGCGCTTTTCCGCCTCGGCCACAATGGCCCCGGCCAGCGGGTGCTCGGAAGGCTTTTCCAGCGACGCGGCGGCGGACAGCAGCGTGTCCTCGTCCATGCCGCCGGCGCACAGCACATCCGTCACCCGGGGCTTACCCTCGGTGACGGTACCGGTCTTGTCCAGCACCACCGTATCCACCCGGCCCATCAGTTCCAGGCTGGCGGCGGACTTTACCAGAATACCCTGCTCCGCCGCCTTGCCCGTAGCCACAGTGATGGCCACCGGCGTGGCCAGGCCCAGAGCGCAGGGGCAGGAGATCACCAACACGGCGATGGCGATGGACAGGCAGAAGCGCACGCCCATGCCGCCCACCGCAGCCCACAGGATAGCCGCCAGCAGCGCGATGGAAATGACCACCGGCACAAACACGGCACTGATCTTATCCGCCAGACGGCTGATAGGTGCCTTGCCGCTGGCGGCCTGCTCCATCAGCTGAATGATCTGGGACAGAGTGGTATCCGCACCTACCCGGTCCGCCGTCAGCTCCAGATAGCCGCCGGTGAGGATGGTGGCGGACACCGCCTTGCCGCCCACAGTCTTCTCCACCGGCATACTCTCGCCGGTAAGGGCGGACTCGTCCACGGTGCCGCTGCCCGCCGTCACGGTGCCGTCCACGGGGATACGCCCCCCCTGCCGGACGATGACCGTCTCGCCGGCCTTGATGTCCTCGGTGGGGACGGTGACTTCTTTGCCGTCCCGGCGCACCACGGCGGACTCCGGTGCCAGCGCCAGCAGCGCGGTGATAGCGCCGGTCGTCTTGCCCTTGGAGCGCTCCTCCAGGTACTTACCTACCGTCACCAGCGCCAATATCATGCCCGCCGACTCGAAGTACAGGTCCGGCATACCCGTGACCTTTCCCGCCGCCAGCAGGCCCATCTCGATCAGGCTGTACACCAGCCCCGCCGCCGCGCCCAGCGCCACCAGCGAGTCCATATTGGGCGCACCCTTGAACAGCCGGGAAAATCCCACGGTGAAATAACTGCGGTTCAAAATCAGTATGGGCACCGTCAGCACCAGCAGCACAAAGGCCGACAGCAGGGGCCGCGTGTGCATGAACATGGGCACCGGCAGCCCCATCATGTGCCCCATGCTCAGGTAAAACAGCGGCACCAGACACACCACCGACCACAGCAGCCGGCGGCCCATGGCCTTTACCGCCGCGTCCTGCTCCGCGTGCAGGTCCCGCCGGGCCTCACTCTCCGGCACGGCGCCGTAGCCCGCCGCCGTCACGGCGGCCACAACGGCGGCGGGATCCACATTTTCGTCCCTGTCGCACACCAGGGAGCCCAGCATCAGATTTACCGACGCGCTGTGTACGCCGGGCACCGAAGCCGCGGCCCTTTCCACATGGGCGGCGCAGGCGGCGCAGGTCATGCCGGTGATGACGAATTTCTCTGTCATACTGCCATCTCCTTATTTCATCAGCTTTTGCAGCGTGGTCACCAGCTCGTCGATGACCTCGTCGTCCCCCTGTCGGATACCATCCGCCACGCAGGTGCGGATGTGGGTAGCCAGCAGCTCTTTACTAAAGCTGTTCAGTGCCGCGCCCACGGCGGATACCTGTATCAGAATGTCGGGACAGTAGGCGTCCTTCTGCAGCATCTCCTGCAGGCCCCGCACCTGCCCTTCAATGCGGCACAGGCGGTTCAGGAGCTTCTTCTGCTCCTCTGGCGTGCGGTGCTTGGTCTTTCCCTGGCAGCAGCAACAAGTATTTTCCACAGTCGTATACCTCCTGGGGGTATTTTTGATCACGGCCGCATTATATACCCCCGCCGGGTATTTGTCAACGTTTTTCTTTGGGCCGCACCAGCAGCGCCGCCAACAGGGAAAACACCACCGCCGCGGCAATACCTCCGGAGGTGGCGGTCAGTCCGCCGGTGAGCACACCCAGCAAGCCCTCCTCCGCCACCGCTTTGGCCACGCCCTTCGCCAGGGAGTAGCCAAAGCCCGTCAGGGGCACGGTGGCTCCCGCCCCGCCCCAGTCCACGATATACTGATACACACCCACAGCCTGCAGCAGCACACCTGCCACCACATAGCCCGTCAGAATACGGGCCGGGGTCAGGCTTGTCTTGTCCAGAATGATCTGGCCCACGGCGCACAGCAGCCCGCCGCAGAGAAAGGCATTGAGATACTCCATCACGCATCCTCCTTCGTCCGGTCCAGCACCACCGCGTGGCAGATGCCCGGTATGCTCTCCCCTTGAAATGAACTGGTGGGGCTCAGCAGCGCCCCGGTGGGGGCGAACAGCACCCGCCGCCACCGGCCCCGGCGCATCTCCGGCAGCAGATAGCCGCAGAGCACCGCCGCAGAGCAGCCGCATCCGCTGCCGCCGGCGTGCATATCCTGTCTCTTCCGGTCATAGAGCACCAGTCCGCAGTCGGTGTAATTCTCCAGCGTCACGCCTTCCCGGGCGAACAGCTCCAGCACGATGCGGCTGCCCACATCGCCCAGGTCGCCGGTGAGGATCAGGTCATAGTCCCCGGGTACGGTGCCGGTGTCCCGGAACACTGCCTGCAGGGTGTCGAAGGCCGCCGGTGCCATGGCCGCGCCCATGTTGGTCATGTCCGTCACACCCAGATCCACGATGCGTCCCCGGGTCACATGGGTGATATACGGTCCCTCCGCCTGGGCCCCCAGAATGCAGCACCCCGCCGCCGTGGCCGTCCACTGGGCAGTAGGAGAACGCTGGCTGCCGTAGGGCAGAGGCATCCGATACTGCCTCTCCGCCGTGCAGAAGTGGGAGGAGGTCTGCGCCGCCGCCATACGGACCGCGCCGGAGGCCACGGCCATAGCGGCCAGCGACAGTGTCTCCCCCATAGTAGAGCAGGCCCCATATACCCCATAGAAGGGAATATTGAAATCCCGCAGGGCAAACGTGGCCCCAATGTTCTGGTTCAGCAGATCCCCGGCGAAGGCGCAGTCCACGTCCTCCGCCGCCAACCCGCCCTTTTGCAGGGCCAGACGCAGGGCATCCGCCTGCATCTGTGCCTCGCCCTGTTCCCAGGTCTTTTTCCCACAGAAGGCGTCCGTCCCCACAGCGTCGAAGCAGCCGCCCAGCGGCCCCTCGCCCTCCAGCTTTCCCGCCACCGCCGCAAAGCTGACCACTCCCGGCGGCTGCAAAAACCGGCAGGTCTGCCGGCTCAAGCGCTTCACATCCATGATACGCACCTCGCAAACATAGCATTGACCGTAGTGTGCGCTGTTTGCGGGAAAATATGAAAGCGCCGTCCCGAGGGACGGCGCTTTCGCAGATCTTCAAAACACCAGCTGTACCAGCAGCATATAGCAGGCGGTGCCCGCCAGGATGGACAGCAGCGTGTTCCGCCGCCACAGGTGCAGCCCGGCTGTCACCGCCACGGCGATGGCCTCCGGAATGCCGTGGCTGCCGCCCAGAAGGTCGGTGCTGCGCAGGCTATACACCACCAGCAGGCCCATCATGGCCGGCGGCAGCAGCCTGCCCAGGTCCTCCACCACCTTCGGCAGCTTCTTGTCCCCAGAGAACAGCAGGAACGGCGTCCATCGGGTGATCTGGGTGGCCAGCGCCACCATCGCCACGATGATCAGGGAATGTATCGTGTCTAGGCGCATAGCTTCCTCCTTCCCAGCAGCAGGACCGCCAAGGTCAGCACCATGGCCGGGATGACCATGTTGTCCGCGCCGAAAACGGCCAGACCCGCCACAGCACACACCAGACCGGCAGCGCCGGGGGCACGGTTCTCTTTCTTGACGACCTGCTCGATGAACAGCACCACGAACAGCGCCGTCAGGGCAAAGTCGATGCCGGTGATGTCAAAGGTGATCAGCCCGCCCAGCAGGCCACCCAGCATGGAGAACGCCACCCAGTACAGCCAGGTCAGGAAGCTCATGGCAAAGTAGAACAGCGTGGGGTCCGTGTCCTCCGGCGGCTCCACCGAGGAGGAGAGGGAAAAGTTCTCGTCACTGAGGGTATAGATCATAAAATACCGCAGCCTGCCCAGTCCCCGGTACTTGGGCAGCAGCGCCAGCGAGAAAAACAGGTGCCGGGCGTTGACCATCAGGCTCAGCACAAAGGCCTGCAGGGGATCAAAAGCCGTGGTCAGCAGCGTGATCGCCACATACTGCATACTGCCGCAGAAGGCAAAGGCACTGACAAAGCCCGCCCACAGAAAGTTGTAGCCCTTGGAGGCCATCAGTACGCCGTAGGCCATGCCTACGGCCAGATAGCCGGTCATAATGGGAATGGTATGGGGAAACGCCGCCTTCACCGCCGCGGCAAAGCTCCTGTTCTGCACGGTATCACATCCTTTGAAGCGTGGGATAACGGCGCCATTATAATGTAAAACTCTTTTTCCCGCAATACTGGAAAACAGCGAATAAATGGTATATAATACAGGAACTTGTTGTGACTTTTGGTTGACAAAGGAGCGTATGTCATGGAAGAAATGCGTAGCTTTGGATATATCTGTCCGGCCTGCGGCAAGGCCGTGCTGCACAGCCGCAGCGTTTTCGCCCTGAACGCCGCCGCGGCGCGGATGGAATGCGAATGCGGCAAAGAAGCTCTGACCGCCGAGACGGACGGCCTGCGCTTCCGGCTGAACGTGCCCTGCGGCGTGTGCGGTGGGCACCACCAGGCGGAGTGCGACGCCGGCGCGGTGCTGCACGGCCGGGGCATCGGCCTGGCCTGCCCGGTAAAACAGGAGCTGTGCTGCTACATCGGTGAGGAGCCCCAGGTGCGAAAGGCCATGGAGGGTCTGGCCCTGCGGGTGGCCAAGGAAAAAGCGTCCCCCGATGAGGCCTTTACCGACAACGTCATCATGTACGAGGTGCTGTCCGAGCTGAAGGATATCGCCGCCCGGGGCGGTATCGCCTGCGCCTGCGGCAGCCACGAATATACCATGCAGGTGCGCCGCGGCGCGGTGGACCTGACCTGTGCCAAATGCGGGGGACGCCTGCGCCTTCCCGCCGCCACCGACAGCGACCTGGATGATCTGTGCTGCCGCATGACGCTGACCATCCCGGGGAGGTAACATGGGCGCTGTCTTCTGTTTTCTGCTGTTTCTGGCCGCAGTGGGTCTCTGCATCCTTTTGGGTCAGTCCCTGATCCTTGCGATATGGGTGGGCATAGCAGCCTTCGCCGCCCTGGGCCTGCGCCGCGGAATGACCGTGCGGGCCATGTGGGACGCCGCCTGGGCGCAGGGCCGCAAAATGTGCTGCGTGATCGTGATCTACATGCTCATCGGCGCCATCACCGCCCTGTGGCGCAGCGCCGGGACCATCGCCTTTTTCATCTATCACGGGCTGCGCATCATCACGCCGCAGCTGTTCCTGCTGGTGACGTTCCTGCTGACCAGCTTCATCTCCTACGCCCTGGGCACGTCCTTCGGCGTGGTGGGCACCCTGGGCGTGATCCTGATGGCCTTGGCCCGCTCCGGCGGCGTCAGCGTGGCCATCACGGCGGGGACCATCGTGGCCGGCGCCTACTTCGGCGACCGCTGCTCGCCAGCCTCCTCCAGCGCCACGCTGGTGGCCGCCGCCACCGATACCAAGCTCTATGACAACCTGCACATGATGCACCGCACCGGCTGGCTGCCCTATCTGGTCAGCCTCGCGGCCTACGCCGCCCTGTCCGTAACGCACCCGCTGGCCACGGTGGACAGCGGTGTGCTGGACCAGCTGTCCGGCACCTTCAGCCTCAGCTGGTGGACGGCCATCCCGGCGCTGCTGATCCTGATCCTGCCGCTGTGCAAGGTCCCCATCCGGCCCACCATGGCCGTCAGTGCGCTGACGGCGCTGCTGGTGACGGTGTTCGCCCAGGGCCGCGCTCTGCTGCCCACCCTGCGGGATGCGGTGCTGGGCTACCTCCCCGCCCCCGGCGCGCTGCACGACGTGCTCTCCGGCGGCGGTATGATGTCCATGGTCTCGGCCACCATCATGGCCGTCAGCGCCGGGCTGTACGCCGGGCTGCTGGGCGGCATGGGCGTGCTGAACGGCGCGGCGCATCTGGCCCAGCGCCTGGCCCGGAGAGCCGGGCGGTTCCCCGCCTGCGCGGCGATCTCCGTGGTGTGCAGCATGGTGTTCTGCAACCAGTCCACCTGCGCGGTGGTGTGCAACCAGCTGCTGGAGGACGACTACACCAAGCGCGGCCACGGCAGGGGCGAGATGGCCCTTGACATCGAGAACTCCGGCATCGTTCTCTCGCCGCTGATCCCCTGGAACATCTCCGTGTCCATCCCGCTGGCCATGCTGGGCGCGGACATGTCCGCCATCCCCTACGAGATACTGCTGTACGCCATCCCTCTGTGCTATTGGCTGACAAAGCGCCGGGTCTACCCGCCGAAAGGAGACGACTGCTATGATACGATTGCTGAGCCGCTGGTTCATTCCTGACCGGGACAACGTGTCCTCCCCCGCCGTCCGCCGCGCCTACGGCACCCTGTGCGGCGCTGTGGGCATCGCACTGAATATTCTGCTGTTCATCGGCAAATTCTTCGCCGGACAGCTGTCCGGTTCCATCGCCGTCACGGCGGATGCCTTCAACAACCTGTCCGACGCCGGCTCCTCGGCGGTGACGCTGCTGGGCTTCCGTCTGGCGGGCAAAAAGCCGGACACCGACCACCCCTTTGGCCACGGCCGCATCGAGTACATATCCGGCCTGATCGTAGCGGGCCTGATCCTGCTGATGGGCGTGGAGCTGGCCAAGTCCTCCTTTGACAAGATCCTCCATCCGGAGGCCGTCACCTTTTCCCTGATGGCTATCGCCATCATGGCCGCCTCCGTGTGCGTGAAGGTCTATATGTGGCTGTACAACCGGGCCGTCGGCCGGAAGATCAAGTCCGCCGCCATGGAGGCCACCGCCACGGACAGCCTTTCCGACACCGTCTCCACCCTGGCGGTGCTCCTTGCCATGCTCATCGGCAAATGGACCGGTCTGGCGGTGGACGGCTATGTGGGCCTGGTGGTGGCGCTGTTCATCCTGTTCTCCGCCTACAAGGCCGCAAAAGAGACCCTGTCCCCCCTGTTGGGGCAAGCGCCCGACCCGGCGCTGGTGCAGCAGATACGGGATATCGTCCTCTCCAACGACACAGTGCTGGGCGTACACGATCTGGTGGTCCACGACTACGGCCCCGGCCGTCTGATGATCACCCTCCACGCGGAGGTCCCCGCCCACGGGGACATCATGGCCATGCACGATGTGATCGACAATATTGAAAAGGAACTGATGGAGAAGCTCCACTGCCACGCCGTCATCCACATGGATCCCGTGGACACGGACGACGCGTCCATCGCCCGCCTGCGGGAGCAGGTGGCGGAGCTGGTGAAGCAGGTGGATCCCGGTCTGACCATCCACGACTTCCGCGTGGTCCGGGGCACCACACACGATAACCTGATCTTCGACGCGGTGCTGCCCTTCTCCAGCAGCAAGACCCCGGCCCAGGCAGCGCAGGAGATACGCGCTCTGGTCCGCACCATGGACGGCAATTACTACGCCGTGGTCACGGTGGAGCACAGCTACACGGACTAAGGGCAACACCGCACAGTGAAAGCCGCGGTGCTGCCCGAAAAAAACCGTGCGCCTGCGGCGCACGGATGAGAGCCCTTATTCCTATTCCCACGTCTGCCATATCTCCGGGCAATAGCCCACGGTGGCCTGCTTCCCGTTGCGGACAATGGGTGCGGCGAACAGCTCCGGGTATTCCAGCAGCTTTTCCTCCGCCGCCTGAGGCGTGATGTAGGCCATGTACAGCGCCTCATACGCCCGGCAGTCCTTGTCCACCAGCGCGTCGAAGCTGCCCACGGCCGCCCGGATGGAACGGTACTCCCCCGGCGATACACCCTTGCTCACAAGGTCGATGTACTGGTACTTGATGCGGCGCTCCTTGAACCAGCGCTCCGCCTTTTTCGTGTCGAAGGACTTGCTTTTTCCGAAGATCTGAATATTCATAGCGTATGCTCCTTACAAAAGAAATGGAGGGACAGTATGGACGACACCATCCGCAGACTGAAAGAACTGACAGACGCCAGTGACAACATCGTGTTTTTCGGCGGCGCCGGCGTGTCCACCGAGTCCGGGATACCGGACTTCCGCAGTGTGGACGGCCTGTATCACCAGAAATTCAAATACCCGCCGGAGACCATGCTCAGCCACACATTTTACGAGACGCACACCGAGGAATTCTACGACTTCTACCGGGCCAAAATGCTGGCCCTGGACGCCCAGCCCAACGCCGCCCACCGCAAGCTGGCGGAATGGGAGCGGCAGGGGAAGCTGAAGGCCGTCATCACCCAGAACATCGACGGCCTGCACCAGAAGGCCGGCAGCCAGGAGGTCCTTGAGCTCCACGGCAGCGTGCTGCGGAACCACTGTACCCGCTGCGGGAAATTCTACGGTGTGGAGCGCATCGCGGAGAGCCGCGGCATTCCCCGCTGCACCTGCGGCGGCATCATTAAGCCGGACGTGGTGCTGTATGAGGAGTCCCTGGATGAGGACGTGATGGCCCGCGCCATCCACTATATCCGGCAGGCAGACGTGCTCATCATCGGCGGCACGTCGCTGGTGGTCTATCCCGCCGCCGGGCTGATACAGTACTACCGCGGCCATAAGCTGGCGGTCATCAACAAGGGCGGGGCCGGCAGCGGTCTTGGCGCCGCCGTCACCATCGACGGCCCTATCGGCCAGGTCATGGCCCAATTATAACACGCAGCGCCCCGACACGCAAGCCGGGGCGCTGCGTGCTATTGCGAACGCCGTGCCGATGTGCTATACTATATGTTCAAAAAAACACCAAGCGAGGCATAGCATGACCACGAAAGATTATCAGACCCGCAGCCCCCTGCGGATATTCCTCTCCTACTTCAAACCCCACCGGCGGCTCTTCGCCCTGGACCTGTCCTGCGCGTTCCTCATCGCCTGCATCGACCTGGCGTTCCCGCTGGTGTCCCGCGCCGCCATGTATACCTGGCTGCCCCAGCGGCAGTTCCGGGTATTCTTCATCGTCATGGCGGTGGTGGTGGCCGCCTATGTGCTGCGCTCGGCGCTGTACTTCGTGGTGGCCTACTGGGGCCACACCTTCGGCATCCGCGTGGAGGCGGATATCCGCCGCGATCTGTACCGCCACATTCAGGAGCTGGGCTTCGACTTCTACGACCGCAACCGCACCGGCCAGCTGATGAGCCGCCTGACCAGTGACCTGTTTGAACTGACGGAGCTGGCCCACCACGGGCCGGAGGATCTGTTCATCTCCCTGGTGACCATCGTGGGCGCGCTGGCGGTGATGTTCACCCTGCGCTGGGAGCTGGCGCTGGTACTGCTGGTGCTGCTTCCTGTCCTGCTGACCATGGCCCTGCGCCGCCGCCGGCAGATGAGCGCCGCCTCCCGGGCTGCCAAGGTCAAGACCGGCACCATCAACGCCGCCATCGAGTCCGGCCTGTCCGGCGTGCGGACCACCAAGGCCTTTGCCAACGAAGAAGCCCAGCAGCAGCGGTTCGACGAGGCCAACGAGGTGTTCAAGACCGCCAAGCGTGGCTTTCACAAGGAGATGGGCCGCTTCAACGCGGTGATGGAGTTCTGCACCGGCATATTGCCGGTGGCGGTGATCGCCGTGGGCGGCTGGCTCATCATGGGGGAGAAAATGGACTATGTGGATCTGATCACCTTCTCCCTATACGTCACCGCCTTCGTCAGTCCCATCCGCAAGCTGGCCAACTTCGCCGAGATGTTCTCCAACGGCTTCGCGGGCCTGCACCGCTTCATTGAGCTGATGGCCACCGAGCCGTCCATCCAGGACGCGCCGGACGCGCGGCCCCTCGAACATGTACAGGGCCGCGTGGACGTGAACGACGTCTCCTTCGCCTACGGCGAAAAGGCCGAGGTGCTGCACAACGTGACGCTGCACATCCCCGCCGGCGAGACGGTGGCCCTGGTGGGGCCCTCCGGCGGCGGCAAGACCACCCTGTGCCAGCTGCTGCCCCGGTTCTACGATGTGGACAGCGGCAGCATCACCGTCGACGGCCACGATGTCCGCGCCGTCACCCAGCGCTCCCTGCGCCGGGCCATCGGCATCGTACAGCAGGATGTGTTCCTGTTTGCCGACACCATCCGCGAGAATATCCGCTATGGCCGCCCCGACGCCACCGACGCTGAGGTAGAGCAGGCGGCGCGGCAGGCGGAGATCTACGACGACATCTGCGCCATGCCCGACGGGTTCGACACCTATGTGGGTGAGCGGGGCGCGCTGCTCTCCGGCGGGCAGAAGCAGCGGGTGGCCATCGCCCGGGTGTTTCTGAAGGCCCCGCCCATTCTGATACTGGATGAGGCCACCTCCGCGCTGGACAGCGTGACGGAAGCCCGCATCCAGGGCGCCTTTGACCGTTTGGCCCGAGGCCGCACGACACTGATCATCGCCCACCGGCTGTCCACCATTCGTTCGGCCGGCCGGATACTGGTGATACAGGACGGTGTCGTCGCCGAACAGGGCTCCCACCAGGAACTCCTGGCGAAGAACGGCGTGTACGCCACACTGTACCGCACGCAGAATTTGGGGGCATAACATGGACAGACGAGAACTGCTGGACAGAGCCGCCCACAGCCCGGAGGAACGGCTGCTGCTGAGCCGCGTGTGGGATAAGTGTGAGCAGTGCCGCACGCGGAGCATTCCCACGGCCACAGGCTTTCTCTCCCCCCAGGAACAGGCGGCGGCGCAGCATCTGCTGAACGCGCTGGGGTGCCGGGAGGGCTATGTGCTTTGGGGCGGCTATGACGGCGCGGAGCGAAAGCGGCTGGTGTTCCTGCCGGACTGGCTGGAGACGCCTGACGACCAGGTCGCGGCGGTGCGGGCCGCGTGCCGCAGCGGCGGCGACCTGACCCACCGGGATTTTTTGGGCAGTTTGATGGCTCTGGGATTGACCCGGGAGAAGATAGGCGATATACTGGTGGAAAAGGGCGGCTGTCAGGTGCTGCTGGACCCGTCCATGACGGATTTCCTGCTGCAGAACTGGGACAGCGCCGGCCGGGAGAAGCTCACCGTAACGCCGCTGCCGCTTTCGGCGCTGGCGGTCCCCCATGCGGCGGTGAAGGAACTGCGGGACACCGTCTCCTCCCTGCGGCTGGACAACGTGCTGGCGGCGGGATTTTCTCTCAGCCGGGGCCGGGCGGCGGAGGCCGTGGAAAAGGGGTCCGTACAGGTGAACTACGCCACCTGTGTGAAGCCGGACAAGCCCGTGTCGGCGGGGGATACCATCACCTGCCGCGGTCTGGGAAAATGCGTATTGGACAGCGTGGGCGCTCCCACGAAAAAGGGCCGCCTGCCGGTGGACATACGGCGATACATATAAGGGAGAAACAGCTATGGACGAGAAGAAGATAGCACGCATCAACGAGCTGGCCCGCAAGGCCAAGGCCGAGGGGCTGACAGACGCGGAGATCGAGGAGCGCGCTGCACTGCGGCAGGAGTACCTGAACGCGGTAATGGCCAATGCCCGCAGCGTGCTGGAGAATACCTATATCGTGGACGAAAAGGGCAACAAGCGAAAGCTGCGGGGAAAGGGAGAAGGGGAAGCATGAGCTACGAATACGACGAGAACAACGGTCTTCAGCCGAAGCCGCCGAAAAAGAACAATAACGACCTGGGTTCGTGGATATTCATCGCGGTGATGTTTGCCGTGGCCTGGCCTGTGGGCCTGATCCTGCTGCTGAGCAAGCTCAGCGAGGGCGGCGGCAGGAAAATGCGCCAGCAGGCGCGGGATGCGTGGCAGCGGACGGCGGCGGGCAGCGCCGAGGCGAAGCCTGCGCAGGCGCGCGCCTCCGCGGCGAAGAACACCGTCCGCAAGGTCACGGAGACGCCGAACTACTCCGACAAGGGCGCCAAAACCATGAAGATCATCGGCGCGGTGCTGGGTATTCTGGGCTGCGTGGCTATGCTCAGTGCCGTCAGCGACAACCTGTCCTACGCCTACCACTACAACGAGTGGTGGTACTTTGCCCGGCAGCTGTTCTATCCCCTGGGCATGATGGCCGGCGGCGCGTCCCTGCTGCTGGGCAGCGGCGCCATGAAGCGCCGCCAGCGGCGCTTTGCCACCTACCTCCGCACCGTCGGGCAGAAGCAGGCCGTGCCCCTGGACTATCTGGCCCGGGCCGCCGACGTGTCCCGCCGCCGGGTGGAGAAGGACGTGAACCTGATGCTGGAAAAGGGCCTCTGGGGTGACGAGGCCTATATCGACATGGGCAGCGGTATGCTCTTCAAGTCCCAGGCCGCCGCCACGGCGTACTTTGATGCCGCCCACCGCGCCAAGGCGGAGCAGGATCAGCCCGCACAGACCGCGCCCGCGCCGGCGGGCTACGCCGCCATTCTGGCCCAGATCCGCGAGCTGAACGACCGCATCGCCGACGAGGCCATCAGCGCCAAGCTGGACCGCATGGAGCAGGTGTCCGGCCGTATTTTCAAACTCATTGAAGAGGACGAGGCCAAGCGTGACGCCGCCGGCACGTTCCTGAACTACTACCTGCCCACCACCCTGAAGCTGCTGGAAAACTACGCCAGCTTCGAGGAGGCCGGCGTCAGCGGCGAGAACCTGAGCCAGGCAAAGGCCAAGATCGAAAAGACCATGGACAGCATCGTGGCGGGCTTCGAGCACCAGCTGGACGAGCTGTACCGCACCGATGCCATGGATATCGACAGCGATATCCGGGTGATGGAGACCATGCTGCGCCGGGACACCGCCAGCGTAGCGGACGACTTCGGCCTGAACAGCAGCAGCGCCGTGCAGCAGCGGGATGAGTAAACGAAAAGGGAAACGCAGCGCGCCTGCGTTTCCCTTTTGTGCTTGCGGCCCTTTTCCGCCCCCGCCGCGGCACAAAAAGCGCCTTGTTTGTTGACGGGACGGGAAAAATGGGGTACAATGTCGGTAACGTTACCAGCGACCTGTTTCGCGTCCTTTGACGGAACAGGCGTGCTACCATAGAGCAGACGAGCAGAGCGAGAGAAAAGGAGCTGAGCACATGACGCGGCACCCGGCCCACGACATCTACACCTACCTCGGCGCACACCCGGCGGAGCAGGGCTTCACCTTCCGCGTGTGGGCGCCCAACGCCCGCGCCGTAGCGCTGGCCGGGGACTTCAACGGCTGGCAGCCCCGGCCCATGACCCGGCTGGATACCGGCGTGTGGGAAACGGCGGCGGAGAACGCCAAGGTCTACGACGCCTACAAGTATGTGGTCACCGGCGCGGACGGCCGGGTGGTGTGGAAGGCCGATCCCTGCGCCTTCCACGCGGCCACCCGTCCCGGGACAGACAGCAAGGTCTACGACCTGTCCGGATACCAGTGGCGGGACGATGACTGGCAGCAGCAGCGGCTGGAAAAGCCGCCGGTGAACGGCGAGCTGCTGATCTACGAGGTGCATCTGGGCTCGTGGAAGCGCCATGAGGACGGCTCTCCCCTGAGCTATGTGGAGCTGGCAAAGGAGCTGCCCTCCTATGTAAAGGCCATGGGCTACAACTTCGTAGAGCTGCTGCCGGTGACGGAATACCCCCTGGACGACAGCTGGGGCTACCAGTGCACCGGCTACTTCGCCCCCACCAGCCGCTACGGCACGCCCCACGACTTCATGGCCCTGGTGGATGCCCTGCACCGGGCAGGGCTGGGCGTGATACTGGACTGGGTGCCCGCCCACTTCTGTAAGGACAGCCACGGGCTTATCGAATTTGACGGCACCTGCCTCTACGAGTACGGCGACCCCCTGAAATGGGAGCACGCCGGCTGGGGCACCCGTGTATTCGACTTCGGCAAGCCGGAGGTCCGGGAATTCCTGCTGTCCTCCGCCGTCTACTGGTTGAAGGAATACCACATCGACGGGCTGCGGGTGGACGCGGTGGCGTCCATGCTGTATCTGGACTATGACCGGCAGGGCGGCGCGTGGCGTCCCAACAAGGACGGCGGCCGGGAGAACCTGGAGGCCATCGACTTCCTGCGTGAGCTGAACCGGGCAGCCTTTGCCGCCGACCCGGCGGCGCTGATGGTGGCGGAGGAGTCCACCGCGTGGCCGCTGGTCACCTATCCGCCGGAGCAGGGCGGTCTGGGCTTCAACCTGAAGTGGAACATGGGCTGGATGAACGACCTGTGCCACTATCTGAAGATGGACCCCTACTTCCGCCAGTTCCACCACCGGGACGTGACGTTCTCCATGGTCTACGCCTTCTCGGAAAACTACGTCCTGCCCCTGTCCCACGACGAGGTGGTCCACATGAAGGGCTCTCTCCGGGGCAAGATGCCCGGCGACGACTGGCGGCAGCTGGCCGGTGTAAGGAGTTTCTGGGCCTATATGCTGTGCCACCCCGGCAAAAAGCTGCTGTTCATGGGCAGCGAGCTGCCCCAGTGGCACGAGTGGGACTTCCGCGGCCAGCTGGACTGGTATCTGCTGGACGATCCCGCCTGCCGGGCCAGCCATGAGTGCCTGCGGCAGCTGAACCGGCTGTATAAGCGCAACCGGTGCCTGTGGGAAAACGACCGGGACTGGGACGGCTTTACATGGCTGGTGGCCGATGATAACCACAACAACGTGCTGGTGTTTCTGCGGCGGGACCGCAGGGGCCACGAGCTGATCTGCGCGGTGAACTTCGCGCCGGTGCCCTGGGACAACTACCGCTTCGGCGTGCCGGCGGCGGCGCGGTATGAGGTGCTGTTCAACACGGACGACGCCTGCTGGGGCGGCAGCGGCTGCGCCCTTCCGGCAGGCAGCCGGATCGACGTGGACGAGATCCCCTCCCACGGGCGGGAGACGTCCCTTTCCCTGACCATCCCGCCCTTGGGCGCGGTGCTGCTGCGCCGGGAGGGAAAACGCCCCCGGAAAAAACAGAACACAGGAGGTACGCAAGGATGAAAAAAGAGTGTGTGGCGATGCTGCTGGCCGGCGGCCAGGGCAGTCGCCTGTACGTGCTCACCGGCAGCATGGCCAAGCCCGCCGTGCCCTTCGGCGGCAAATTCCGCATCATCGACTTTCCCCTGTCCAACTGTACCAACTCCGGCATCGACACCGTGGGCGTGCTGACCCAGTACCGGCCGCTGGAGCTGAACACCTACATCGGCAGCGGCCAGCCCTGGGAGCTGGACCGTGTCAACGGCGGCGTACATATCCTGCCGCCCTACCAGAGCGCCGGCGGCGCCGTCTGGTACAAGGGCACCGCCAACGCCATCTACCAGAACATCGGCTTCGTGGATCTGTACGACCCGGAGTACGTACTGGTGCTCTCCGGCGACCACATCTACAAGATGGACTACTCCCTGATGCTGCGCCGCCACAAGGCCACCGGCGCTGACTGCACCATCTCCGTCATGGAGGTCCCCTGGGAGGAGGCCAGCCGCTTCGGCATCATGGCCGTGGACGGTGATGATAATATCACCGAGTTCGCCGAGAAGCCCAAGGAGCCGAAAAGCAACCTGGCCTCCATGGGCATCTATATCTTCACCTGGAAAAAGCTGCGCCAGTACCTCATCGATGATGAGACTGACCCCCGCAGCGACAACGACTTTGGAAAAAACATCATCCCCGCTATGCTGCGAAACGGTGAGAAGATGTCCGCCTACCGCTTCGAGGGCTACTGGAAGGACGTGGGCACGCTGGACTCCCTGTGGGACGCCAACATGGATATGCTCTCCCCCGGCTCCGGGCTGAACCTGCTGGACAAGAAGTGGCGCATCTACGGCCGCACGCCCACCTGCCCGCCCACCTACATCGGTAAAACGGGCGATGTGGGCAACAGCGCCGTGGCCAAGGGCTGCACCGTGCTGGGCGAGGTAAAGAACGCCGTCCTCAGCACCGGCACCACCGTGGCCGAGGGCGCGTCCGTCTCCTATTCCGTGGTCATGCCCGGCGCCGTCATCGAGGCAGGCGCGAAGGTGTCCTACGCCATCGTGGGCGAGGGCTGCCGCGTAGGCAGAAACGCCGTGGTGGGCGGCGCCCCGGGCAGCGTCCCCTTTGAGGACTGGGGCATCGCCGTGCTGGGGCCCCGGACCTCCGTGGCGGACGGCGCGGTCATCGAACCGAAAATGATGCTGGGCGAAAACGGCAAGGAGGTGCGGCCATGAACGGAATGCACGGGATCATCTTCTCCTACGACAAGGAAAACGGTCTGCGGGAGCTCATCGAAAATCGCGTCCACGGCTCCATCCCCTTCGGCGGTGACTACCGCATCATCGACTTCATCCTCTCCAGCATGGTGAACGCCGGCGTCACGGACGTGGGCGTCATCATGCACGGCAAGTGCCAGTCGCTGCTGGACCACCTGGGCAGCGGCAAGAGCTGGGACCTGAGCCGCAACTTCGGCGGTCTGACGCTGCTGCCGGCCTTCGCCTATAATGAGCAGCACCGCGGCGACGGCCAGTTCCGCGGCCGCGTGGATGCCCTGGGCAGTGTGATGAACTACCTGAAGAGCATCCGCCAGGACTACGTGGTGCTGTCCGACAGCGACACGGTCATCAACGCACCCCTGGAGGACGTGCTCCGCCGCCATATCGACACCGGCGCGGACATCACCGCCGTCTGCACCGCCGTCCCCGGCGACGGGCAGGACACCTACTTCCGGCTGGATGCCCGGGGCCGCATCACCGACACGGCCTACGGCCTGCACACGCCGGAGGGCTATCGCTGCCTGAACATCTTTGTCCTGCGGACCGAGCTGCTCATCCATCTGGTGACGGAGTGCCTGAGCCACAACCGTTACAGCCTGCGGCGGGATATCCTTCAGGGCATGGGCAGCCGCCTCCATCTGCAAAGCTATGTCTACGACGGCTACGCCGCCCACATCAGCACCCTGCAGAACTACTACGACCGCAGCATGGAGCTGCTGGATACCGCCACCCGCAGCGCCCTGTTCTGCCCGGACCGTCCGGTATACGGCAAGGAAAACGACTCCCCCTCCAGCTACATCGACCCGGAGGGCGGCTGCGTCAACTCCCTGGCCGCCGACGGCTGCGACATCCAGGGCAGCGTAAAAAACTGCGTGCTGTTCCGCAACGTGCGTATTGAAAAGGGTGCCAGCGTGGAAAACTGTATCCTGTTCAAGGACACGGTGGTCAAGCGCGGTGCCATACTGCGGGGCGTGATCACCGACAAATACGTCACCGTCAGCGAGAATGTGACCCTGATGGGCCACGAGCGCTATCCCATCGTCATCGCCAAGGGCGCGACGGTGTGAGAGAAAGGAGCCTGCCATGAAGCTGCTGTATGTGACCAGCGAGGCCTATCCCTTCTGCAAGACCGGCGGCCTGGCCGATGTGGCCGGCAGCCTGCCCCCCGCCCTGGCGGCGGAGGGTGTCGAGACCGCCGTCATCCTGCCCCTGTACGACAAGATCGGCCCCCAGTGGCGGGAGAAAATGACCTTCCGCCGGTATATCTACGTGGACCTGGGCTGGCGGCATGAGTACTGCGGCCTGTTCTCCCTCTATGACCGGGGTGTGACCTGGTACTTCGTGGACAACGAAAAATACTTCCGCCGCGGCCGCCTGTACGGTGAGTTTGACGACGGCGAGCGCTTCGCCTTTTTCAGCAAGGCCGTCGTCGACCTGCTGCCCAGCCTGGACTGGATGCCGGACATCCTCCACTGCAACGACTGGCAGACGGCGCTGGTACCCATCTATCTCAAGGACGCGGCCACCCGCTGGTGGGAGATACGCCATATCCGCACGGTGTTCACCATCCACAATATCGAGTATCAGGGCCGCTACGGCAGCGACAGCGTAGACCAGCTCTTCGGTCTGGATCGTGGCTGGTACGACGACGGCACTCTCCGCATGGACGGCGACGTGAACCTGATGAAGGGTGCCATGCTCATGGCCGACGCCGTCACCACCGTCAGCCCCACCTACGCCGCCCAACTCCATGACCCGGCCTATGCCGAGGGGCTGGAGAGCGTGGTGGACGCCATCGGCTGGAAAATGCATGGCGTGGTCAACGGCATCGACACCGTCACCTACGACCCGGCGTCCGACCCGGCGCTTCCGGCGCATTACACGGCGGCAGACCCGGCCGGCAAGGCCGTGTGCAAGGCATCCCTGCAGGCTGCCCTCGGACTTGCCCAGGAGCCGGACACGCCGCTGATCGCCATGGTGACGCGGCTGGTGGGCCACAAGGGGCTTGATCTCGTGCAGCAGGCCATGGACGGCATCATGGCCGCCGGCTGCCAGTTCGTGGTGCTGGGCACCGGCGACAGGCAGTATGAGGATTTCTTCCGCTGGAAGGCGGGGCAGTACCCCGGACGCCTGTCGGCGCAGATCCTGTACGCCGAGGATCTGTCCCGCCGCGTATACGCCGCCGCGGACCTGTTCCTGATGCCCTCCCGCAGCGAGCCCTGCGGCCTGAGCCAGATGATCGCCATGCGCTACGGCGCGGTGCCCATCGTGCGGAGCACCGGCGGTCTGGCGGACACCGTGCGCTCCTGCCAGGTGGGGCAGGAGGACGGCACCGGCTACCTGTTCGGCGACTATGACGCCGGGGCCATGCTCTCCGTCATCGGTCAGGCCACCGGCCTGTACCGGGGCGACCGGACAGGCTTCGACACCGTTCGATACCGTGGCATGACCGCGGACTTCAGCTGGGGCCGCAGTGCGGCGGCCTACCGGCACATTTATGAGAACCTTTGACCCAAGGAGGAGTTACCCGATATGACCTACAACAAAGAGACCCTGAAAGAGGCCATCGTACAGAAGCTGCGCCTCAACTACGGCTGCACCGAGCAGCAGGCCACCGACGGCGAGATGATGAAGGCCTGCGCCATGGTCCTGCGGGACATCATGGCCGAGCACGGCGTACAGACCCGCGAGGAGACGGCTCACGAGGAAAAGCGTAAGGTCCACTACCTGTCGCTGGAGTTCCTGATGGGCCGCAGCCTGATGAAAAACGCCTTCAATCTGGCGCTGCTGGAGCCTTTGACCGCCGCCATCGGCGAGCTGGGCTTCAAGGCGGCGGATATCTTCGACATGGAGCCGGACGCCGGTCTGGGCAACGGCGGTCTGGGCCGTCTGGCCGCCTGCTATCTGGACAGCATGACCACCCTGGAGATCCCGGCGGCTGGCTACTCCATCTGCTATGAGCTGGGCATTTTCAAGCAGAAGATCGTGGAGGGCCAGCAGGTGGAGCTGCCCGACGACTGGATGCAGCTGGGCGACGCGTGGCTGCTGCCCAAGCTGCAGGAGGCCGAGGAGGTCCGCTTCGGCGGCAAGGTCCGCACCCGCTGGGACAACAACCACCTGATGGTGGTCCATGAGGACTACACCCGTGTGCTGGCCATCCCCTGCGACATGGAGATCGCCGGCTACGACACCGACCATGTGAACACCCTGCGTCTGTGGCAGGCCCGCAGCCCCAAGCCCATCGACATGAAGCTCTTCAGCGAGGGCCAGTACCTCCATGCCGCCGAGGAGCGCGCCATGGCTGACGCCATCAGTCAGGTGCTCTACCCCGAGGACAACCACTACGAGGGCAAGTCCCTGCGGCTGAAGCAGCAGTATTTCTTCGTGTCCGCCACCATTCAGTCCATCACCCGCAAGCACATCCAGCAGTACGGTACCCTCAGGAACTTCCATGAGAAGAATGTCATCCAGATCAACGACACCCACCCCACGCTGGTGATCCCGGAGCTGATGCGTATCCTCATCGACGATGCCGGCATGGGCTGGGACGAGGCCTGGCACATCACCACCCACTGCGTGGCCTACACCAACCACACCGTGCTTTCCGAGGCCCTTGAGGTCTGGCCGCAGCAGCTGTTCGAAACGCTGCTGCCCCGCGTGTGGCAGATATTGCAGGAGATCTCCCGCCGCTGGCAGCAGCAGGTGGAGGACTTCTTCCACGATCCCGCCAAGACCGCCAAGCTGGCCATTATCTGGGACGGCGGCGTCCGCATGGCCAACCTGTGCATCGCCGGCAGCATGGCCGTCAACGGCGTCAGCGCCCTGCACTCCGAGATTTTGCGGAAGGACCTGTTCAAGGACGCCTGCCAGATGATGCCGGACAAGTTCAAGAACGTCACCAACGGCATCGACCACCGCCGCTGGGTGCCCCAGATCAACCCCGGTCTGGACGGACTGCTCCGTGACCTGATCGGCGAGGGCTATCTCACCCATCCGCAGGAGCTGAAAAAGCTGGAGGCCTACACCGGCGACAAGGCGGTGCTGGAACGGCTGGAGGACATCAAGCATCAGAACAAGCTGGCCTTTGCCGCCTTCGCCAGGAAGCACCAGGGTGTGGTGCTGAACACCGACGCCATCTTCGATGTGCAGGTAAAGCGCCTGCACGAGTACAAGCGCCAGCTGCTGAACGCCCTGCAGATCATCTACCTGTACCAGCGCCTGCAGGATGACCCCAGCCTGGACCTCCCGCCCCAGACGTTCCTGTTCGGCGCCAAGGCCGCCCCGGGCTACGCCGTGGCCAAGCGCATCATCCACCTCATCAATTCTCTGGCCGACCAGATCAACAGCGACCCGCTGTGCAAAGATCGGCTCCAGGTGGTGTTCCTGGAGAACTACCGCGTCTCCCTGGCCGAGGTCCTCATGCCCGCCAGCGAGGTCAGTCAGCAGATCTCCACCGCCGGCAAGGAGGCCAGCGGCACCGGCAATATGAAGTTTATGATGAACGGCGCGCTGACCGTCGGCACCCTGGACGGTGCCAACGTGGAAATGCACGACCTGCTGGGCGACGACAATATGTTTCTCTTCGGCCTTCATGCCGATGAGGTGGAGCACCTGCGCCACACCTACGACCCCAACCTGCTCTACCAGCGCGACCCGGTGCTGCGCCGCGTGCTGGACCAGCTGAAGGTTGGCTTCCGGGACGGCGTCACCTACGAGGACCTGTTCCAGCGGCTGGTCACCGGCATGGACGGTCAAGCGGACCAGTACATGGTCCTGGCCGACTTCGCCGCCTACTGCGAGGCCGAATCCCGGATGCGCCACACCTACCGCGACCGGGAGACGTGGAACCGCATGAGCCTCACCAACATCGCCCGCAGCGGCGTCTTCGCCGCCGACCGGGCCATCTCCCAGTACGCCGACACCATCTGGCACGTACCCTACAAGCAGTAACGCACAAGGGAGCGCCCCGCAGGGCGCTCCCTTTCTTCGCCGCACCTTCAAAGCCGCGCGGGAAACCTGCCCATATGCCGCCCCGGTAAAATCTCTATTGTAATCCCGGAGAAAGTAGTATATAATACTCCATATTATCGTGTGTTATTATGCCATTTCCGCAGAAAGGAAGTCCGCTATGATAAAAGTCCCCACCGAAAACGGCGAGATCACCATCAGCGACGCCGTGTTCACCACCATCACCGGCGCGGCCGCCACCAACTGCTTCGGCGTCAAGGGCATGGCCCAGCGCAGCATGACTGACGGGCTGGTGCATCTCCTGCGGCCCGAGGCCATGAGCAAGGGCGTCAAGGTCACGTACAATGACGACGGCACCGTGTCCATCGAGCTGCACATCGTCGTGGAAAACGGCGTCAACATCGCCACAGTCTGCCGATCCATTATGGGCGAGGTCAAGTATGTGGTCAACCTCAACACCGGCGTCACCGTCAAAGCGGTGAATGTCTGCGTGGATTCCGTCACCGTGTGACGCGCCCGGAAGGAGAACAGACATGACAGAAAAGATCAGCGGCGGCGCCTTCAAGCAGATGGTCGCCTTCGGCGCCGCCTGCATCACCGCGCAGAAGCAGGCCATCAACGACCTGAACGTATTTCCGGTGCCCGACGGCGACACCGGCACCAATATGTCCCTGACCATCCAGACGGCGGTGAACGAGCTCCGCAAGGCCGAGCCCGCCACCGTGGACGAGGCCGCCAAGCTGACGGCCTCCGGCCTGCTCCGGGGTGCCCGGGGCAACTCCGGCGTCATTTTGTCCCTGCTGTTCCGCGGCATGAGCAAGGTCCTCAAGGGACACGACACCGCCGACGGCGCCCTGCTGGCCGAGGCCATGCAGGAGGGCGTTTCCACTGCCTACGGCGCGGTGATGAAGCCCGCCGAGGGCACGGTCCTCACCGTCTCCCGCCTGGCCGCCCAGCGTGCGCTGGAGGCCGCCGGCGAGAAGAACGACGCCGAGTTCGTACTGGACGAGGCCATCAAGACCGGCTATACCACCTTGGCGGAGACCATCGAAATGAACCCCGTGCTGAAAAAGGCCGGCGTGGTGGACGCCGGCGGCAAGGGCTACCTCATCATTCTGGAGGGTATGCTCCGCGCCCTGCGGGGCGAGCCCGTGCCTGAGGTGGCCGATACTGCCGAGGAGAAAGCGGACTTCGCCGCCATCGGCGACGAGGATATCACCTTCGCCTTCGACACCGTGTTCATCGTCCGCAAGACCTCCGACAAGCCCCTGGACGGCCTGCGTGCCTATCTGAACAGCATCGGCGACAGCCTGGTCATCGGCGAGGACGACGATGCCTTCAAGGTCCACGTCCACACCGACACCCCCGGCGACGCCCTGAACGAGGCCCAGAAATACGGCACGCTGGAGCTGGCCAAGATCGAGAATATGCGTACCCAGGCCGCCGACCTGGCCGCCGGCAAGAAGGCCCAGTCCACCGACGATCTGGACGCCGTCGAGGCCGAGCTGGAGCGCGGCGAGACCGCTGTGGCCGCGCCGGAAAAGCGCTACGGCTTCCTGGCCGTCTGCGCCGGCGAGGGCCTCGAGGCCGTGTTCCGCGACCTGACCGTGGACCGCATCGTCTCCGGCGGGCAGACCATGAACCCCTCCACCGAGGCTATCCTACAGGAGGTCAACCGCACCCCCAGCGAGATCGTGTTCATCCTGCCCAACAATAAGAACATCATCATGGCCGCCCAGCAGTGCGTGGGCCTGACGGAAAAGCAGGTCATCGTGGTGCCCACCGCCACCGTGCCCCAGGGCATCTCCGCCATGATGGCCGTGGACCCGGACAACGACGATCCCCAGGCCATCCTGGCCGCCATGACCGAGGCCGCCGCCAACGTCACCACCGCCCAGATCACCTATGCCGCCCGCAACTCCGACTTCGACGGCTTCGCCATCAACGAGGGCGACTATCTGGCCCTGTGCGACGGCAAGCTCCTAGGCACCGACCGCAGCCTGGACGTGCTGCTGGATAAGCTGGCTCACGTAGCCGCTGATAAGAACGCCGAGTTCGTCACCGTCTACTCCGGCCAGGGTGTCACCGAGGATGACGCCGCCCGCGCCGCCGAGGTGTTTGAGACGATCTGCCCCGACGCCGAGGTCGCCGCCCTTCCCGGCGGCCAGCCGGTGTACTACTACATCATCGCCATCGAATAACATACAGGGAAGCACCCGCCCGGGTGCTTCCCTTTTTTCTCCCCCTGCACCCCGTCAGCCTTCCCCCCCGAGGGCGCACCCCCGTAAGCCTTCCCCTTGAGGGGTCCGCGGTGTTGAATGACAGGCCGGTGGCCTGTCAGATCCGCGGACCGACCGA